>Ga0315281_10000686_pt1 | contig 47835 bp, 39 predicted proteins | sample YL17G07_0_MG_FD_204540 | JGI IMG/M metagenome (GOLD analysis project Ga0315281, IMG submission 204540) | Sediment microbial communities from Yellowstone Lake, YNP, Wyoming, USA - YL17G07_0 | ecosystem: Environmental > Aquatic > Freshwater > Lake > Sediment | place: USA: Wyoming | collected...
CGAAACGCCATGGCCAGACTCCTTTCCAAAACCGACAGTCCATCATAGACTCCAGGGACAAAAAGAAAAGAACCTCCCTACCGGAATTGTGACACAGCCTGGCCAGCTTGCCGATGGTTCGCCCATCTGCCATCGGCAAAGCCTTCGGCCTTGCCGCTGCCACCCGGGCAGTTTCATCCTCTTGCGGCGAAGGCCCATGACTGGCTTCGCTCAGCACGACAGAGTCGCCACAAAGTGCGGCTTCCACTTCATTACAGCGCGCTATCATGTATAGCCGCACCCGCGGCTGCGCAGGTAACTGTGTTTCCCGATACTTTCGCCGCCCGTTGCCGTGCGGAATGAAGGGAAACGCCTGCCGAGCGAGTGGGACGTGCCGCGCAGGAGGCGCGTGTCACTCCATCGACCCGATCCTTTGCCGGTATCCAGGATGATAAGCCACGAACCGGCCGTCACTCCCTTTCCGGCACCCGGCGAGAACTGGCTACGCGCTTCCGGCGGAGAGTGCCCGAGGGAAAATAGCGACGTATTGAGTATACATTATCCCATTTTCGGCATCCGCATGTCGCCGGGCGGCTGTGACCGTCCCGCTCGCCGCCACTTGTGAAGATGGATAAGGAGTGTCACCCCAGATTCGCACAAATGGCGAAACCCTATGGACCGGCGGATTCCGTCACACCGAAGGCCTCGGTGACTGCAACCTGTTTGCCATCAACGCCTTAGAAAACAACAGGCCGTCGCGTTGCTCTCCTTGTCGTAAAAATGGAGAAACTTTGCACCGATGGCGGAAAATGCGCATCCTCACACGCGTCGCTGTCACGCACTCAAAAAATGTCTGGAATAGATTTTTTTATTTGATTTCCCTGCGCTTGCCGATAGACTTCTACGGATACTTAAGGACAAGGTACAGTGTCCTTTTGCTTGGAGGCCTAAAGAATGAGAGTCAGTGCAAGAGATCGACCAAGGTGTGTCCAAGGTGTTGGAGTTGTTCCTACACGTGTGGTTGGCTTGTCGAAAGGCCAGTATGAGTGACGTTATTGAAAGGGGAGCATCATGAGACGTGGTTTGATGTTGTTGGCAGTACTAAGTCTGTTTGGTGTCGGTGTGGCGAGCGCTGCGGTCCAGCAGGGCGAAACCGAGCTCAGTGCCACCGCCGGCTGGTTCACGGAGAACGGAGCAGAGGGTTTCGCGGACATTGATGTGCTGTTCGCGACGGCCGCATTTGGCTACTTCCTGACGGATAACATCGAGGTGGCGCCCGCCGCAGCCGTGGTATTGCTCCGGAATGACGTGGACCTCGATATCTATGCCCTCGGTGGCCAGGCCAAGTACCACTTTATGCCCACGAATCAACTGGTTCCGTATATCGGTGGCCAGCTTTTCTGGGCACACGCAAGCGATGGCGGCAGTACAGACGGGATTCTATGGGGCCCGCTGGGCGGCGTGAGATTCGAGCTGAATGCGACCAATGACCTCTACGTGGAGGGCCAGTACCATATCTGGAGTGGGGACATTCACGACGTGCTCGATACAGGATTTGGGATCTTCGCGGGTATTGTCCACCGGTTCAAGTAGGATCCGGGGTTTGACGACCAGGCACTCTGTACCACTGGTCCGCAACTGAAATCTCGAAGACAAGCTGCGAGTCCGATTGGGCTCGCAGCTTTTTTTGTTTTGCCGGGAGACCCACGTGATCGTCCCGGCACCCGACTTGGTCCCGCCAGGATTTCTCGGCTTGACGGGGGCACGGTTGCGCTGTACACTGGAGCCCGATCAGCACAGGAGGACCAACCGTCCTTGAATGCGGCACCAGATCCTGTGCGAGGTGCCATGGCTTGGGGAATGCAACCAAAGAAGAAAGGAGTGGGAAATGAACCCAATGAAGACACTTCTGGTCACAATCCTGATTGCGGCAGGTATCCTGGTATCCGTGGCCGGCGCCGGCGCCCCGATAGGCCCTCCGACGGCCATGGTCGGGGAGGGCAAATGGGCCATCGGTGCCGAAGGCGGCTACGAGCAAATTGACATGCAGGCGTCGGGCAGAGTCGTCGACGAGAGCATTCCCTTTTTCTGGACTCAGAGATTTGAAGTCGACAGCCTCAAATCCCTCATGGTCTTTGGCAATCTGGCGTATGGCGTCTGCGACACGTGGGACATCTTCGTACGAGTCGGGGTAGCAGATGCGGGAGACGAGATCATAATGCCTCCCGCCGACTCGACGGCAGCAGAGAGACGCGACGATTTTGACGGTAGTCTCGGACTCGCCTGGGGGGTGGGGACCCGCGCCACGTTCTGCCGCTCGGGCCCCTGGAGCGTCGGGGGATTGATGCAAGTGACCTGGTTTCAGCCGGGCGACAGCGATTTTTCCGTGGCGGATCCCTTCCTGCCCGATGAGTCATGGGTGGGAAGTGCGGACCTGGATTATTGGCAGGCCCAGGTCGCTTTGGCGGCAGCCTACCAGATCGACACCTTGCGGCTCTGGGGTGGACCGTTCCTGCAGTTCATCGAAGGGAACTTGGACTTCCGTGGGGAGGCGATCATCGAAGGGGTCCCCGGCGGCAGTCTGACATGGTCGAGCGACCTCGAAGAGGCTTCGCAACTCGGCGGGCTCTTTGGCGCAAGCTGGGCGGTAACCAGCCGATTCAATTTGTGGGCCGAAGGCCAGATTACCAGTGATTCCTGGCTCATCGGTGTCGGTGCGATCTTCCTGCCGGAAGAGACCTTCGGGCTCCAATAATTTACGGAGTGTTGCGGCGCTTTTTGTACGGTAGGAGCAGGAGGCAGCGGACGACAGAGGCCTCCTGCTTTTATTTTGCGGGAATGCGAGCGAACATCGGGCCGCCGCTTGCCGCTTACGCCGCACGATGGGCCATGAATTGGGCCGTCTCCACCAAGGCGTCCCTGGCCTCACTGGGCGGCAGATTCTCCAACGCCTCGATCGCCCTCGCCACATGGCCGGCAGCCTGCGTTCGTGCATATTCCAGGCTGCCATGCTGCACGAGCAGATCGGTCAGTTTGCGATGCGACGGCTCCGGCGATGCCAGCATCGCACACACGGCCGCCCGGTCTGATGCATCGACGGTCCGCAGCAGGTGAATCACGGCGAGCGTGAGCTTATCCCCGACAAAATCGCTCCGCACCGTTTTGCCTGTCTCGTTCTCATCACCCGCTACATCCAGAAGGTCGTCTGCGATCTGAAAAGCAATTCCGGCGTGAAGACCGAAGCGGGCCAGCGCCTCGACCTGATCCGGACCCGCATGGGCCAGCCGGCCTCCCAGCCGGCAGCAGCCGCCAAAGAAGGCGGCGCTTTTCTCCATGATAATATTGAGGTACTGAGCCTCGCTCAGACGCCGGTTCCCCCGTTGCATGGCCTGCCTCAGTTCCCCCTGGCAGACGCGCACGGCCGTCTGCGCGATGATCTCGACCGTCGCAGGGTCCAGGTCCGCCGTCATCCGGAAAACCTGGCTCAGAACGAAGTCGCCCAGGAGCACAGCGGACTCGTTGCCCCACAGGCAGTTCGCCGTCGGGACACCCCTCCTCATGCGGCCGTCGTCCAGGACGTCGTCGTGGAGAAGCGTGGCATGATGGATCATCTCCAGGATGGCCGAGACCCGAATGTGCTCGTCCGTCAGGGGACCGAAGCACCTGCCCGAAAGCAGGACCAGGGCGGGCCGCAGCATCTTCCCGCAGGGAACCCTCAAATGACCGAAAAGAGGCGCCAGCTCCCGCTCGGCATTGAGCGACAGGAGCGACTGATGAATCAGATCGGCGACCTGCCGGAGCTGCGGATCGACCAGACGCAGCGACGGGATCTCTTTCCAGGGGGCCCGTTCCGGGACAGTCCCCACGACTGGTGAATCCACGGATCGACGCGGGCGGGCATCCGCATTGTCGCGAGGAACATCCACTACGTTTCCTTCCGGCGGGCGTACTGGTAGAACTTCTCTCTCAGTCGCCTTGTGACGGGACCCGGCGAGCCATCGCCAATGACTCTGCCATCGATCTCGACCACCCCGATCACCTCGGCGGCTGTCCCGGTCAGGAAGAACTCATCACACACATACAGATCGTAGCGCGTCAGATTCTTCTCGACGATGTCCAATCCCTCCTGCCGGGCGAGCCGGATGACGACCGCCCGGGTGATTCCTTCCAGACTGCCCGCCTCCACGGGAGGCACGAAGACGACGTTGTTCTTGACGATGAAGACATTGTCCCCCGTCGCCTCGGCCACATATCCTTCGTGGTTATACATGATCGCCTCGGGCACGTCGTTGTCCAAGGCCTCGATTTTGGCGAGAATATTGTTCAGATAATTCAGGCTCTTCACCTGGGGCGGGATGGCCAGCGGGTGATTGCGCACGGTCGTGGCGCTGATGACTCTCATCCCCTTCTCATACAGCTCCTCGGGATAGAGCTGAATCTTATCGGCGATAATGAACAAGGTACCGTTCTTGCAGGTGAAGGGATTCAGGCCGAGGGTGCCGACGCCCCGGGTCACGACCAGCCGGATATAACCGTCTTTCACGCCGTTGGCTTTGACGGTAGTCTCCACCGCGCCTATCAGGGCTTCCCGGTCCAGGGGAATGGTCAGACGGATCGCGCGCGCCGATTCGAAAAGCCGGCGGATATGCGCGTCCAGCTCGAACACCCTGCCGTCGTAGACGCGGATTCCCTCGAACACCCCGTCGCCATAGAGCAGACCGTGATCGAAAACCGAGATCCTGGCGTCCTTTTCGTCAACCAGACCCTTATCCAGCCAAATCTTCAATGCCATAGAAGAACCTCGTACCTCCAATCAACGTGACGCCGGCATGTGGGTGAAACCGTGGTCGATCGTGCTGGAACACTCCGGCACAAGGGCCCGGACCCCATCACGACTCTCCTCCGCCGCCGCGAGCACAGCCTGCCGGGGATGGCTTCAGGTTTTTACCCTGCCATCCGCGAGCATGATGGTTCGCTGGGCCCGGCGGGCGATTCGGTCGTCATGGGTCACCATGACAATCGTCTGTCCGGCTTTGTTGAGCGTTTCGAAAACGTTTAGAATACCATTTCCGGCGGTCGAGTCAAGATTTCCGGTCGGCTCATCCGCCAGAAGCAGAGGCGGCTGATTCATCAGGGCCCTGCCAATCGCCACTCTCTGGCGCTCCCCGCCGGAGAGTTGGTACGGCTTGTGCCCGGCCCGCTCCCGCAGCCCCAATTGCTCCAACAGCTCTGCGGCTCGCTGCCGGGCCTTGCGGCGATTCATCAACCAGCCTACCGTGCTTCGCGACACCATCGCCGGCAAAAAGACATTTTCCAGCACATTTAGTTCGTCCAACAGGTGATAGAACTGAAAGACAAAACCAATCATCTGGTTGCGAAGCCGGTTCACCTCGCGGGCCCGGAGGCGATTCAGGTCGCGGCCCTCGAACTGCACCAGACCTTTATCCGGCCTGTCCAAAGCGCCGAGGATGTGCAAGAGCGTGCTCTTGCCGCTTCCGGAAGCCCCGATCACGGCGACGAACTCCCCCTGCTGCACGGCCAAATCCACGCCCTTCAAGACGTTCACCCGGGTCGCGCCCATCCGATAGGATTTCTGAACGTTCTCCGCTCTCAAAATCACAGACGATTTCGTCACAGACGTTCTCTCCGTCATCGAGTCCACCGTTGTCACTCTATTACATCCGACCTGCATGAAGTGTCTCCACCGGCCTGAGCCGGACCGCCAAGTAGCTGGGGATCAGGGCCCCGACCAGACACGATGCAACCGCACAGCCGATAATCACCGCCAGCACACCAGGCTCGACCCGGTTGGGGATGTCACCAATGGCGTAAATCGTGCGGTCCCATAACTGAAAATGAAAATGCTCGAAGAGCCAGTGCTCGATACTATTGATCTTCGCCAGAAACAGCCCTCCGAGGAAGGACCCGACCAGGGAGCCTGCCAGCCCTACGGCCAATGCGAATCCCTCGAACAGAGCCAGGATGCTGAGGTTCGAGGCCCCCACGCTCTTGAGCACGCCGATATCCTTCCGCTTGTTGGCGATGATCATGTAGAAGACGACGAATACAATGAAAACCGTCGTGAATCCCACCAGGATGAACAGGAGACTCAGCAAGAGCTCTTCCTTCTCCATCGGGGCGATCGAAGCCCGACGGTACTCTTTCCAGTCCTGCACCGTCACCGTGTCCAGGAGAAAGCGGTTGGGCGTGCTCTCCTTCCCCTGCTTGAACTGGCGCCACAGGTCCGCGACGCGGGCGCGGCCTTCACTTAATCTCACGCCGGGCCGAAACTTGATGTGAATCGCATTGACCCTCTTCTCCGTTCCGCCCATGCACAGCAACTGCGCCTGTTCCAAAGGAATATAGACGAGATTGTCATCCACCCGGGCAATCCCCGTGAGGGCATCATCGCTGTAGTAGAACACCTGTGTCTCGGCGAGGCTGGTCCCGGCCTTCGCCGGCGCCCCTCTGGCGTTGAGAGGAAAACACGTCAGCGTAATGGAGCCCCTTACGGGGCCGTCCGGATGTACGTATCGCCCTTGCACGCTCCGCGGCAGAACCATGTCGATGCCCAGGACGCAGCCCAGGGCATTGGGATCATAGACGGGCCGAAAGGCCTGGTCCGGCTGGCTCGAATGGTAGTGCAAAGTCTGCGGGAAACTTGTGGTCCGGCTGTGCCGCGCCGGATCGATACCCAGGATCTCCACGCCGGGCCTGGTGCTTCGGCCATCCGGGGTGCTCAGCAGAGCATAGTTCTTGACCACGGGAGAGGCCCCTTGCACGAAGTCCGCCTGCTCCAGGATTTTCACGAATTCCTCGTAGTAAGGAAACCCTACGAGCGACGGCGTGCCGACGACACAATCGCCGACGAACGCGTGGTTCTTCTGCTTGAAATTCCCGACCAGACCGCTCATCACGGTCATGACGATGACAACGATGAAAACGCACAGGGCGACCGCCACAATCGCAAAATGCGTGATGCGCCTTCTCAGAAGATACCGGATTGTGAGGATCAGCTTATACACGCCACGTTCTCATTCATATCGCAAGACTTCGACCGGCCGGGTCCGCGCCGCGACCAGGGCCGGAATCAAAGCGCCGAGCGCCGCCGCGGCGATCGCCAGCCCCACGATCGGCAGGGCCGAGCCCCAATCGACCTGATTGGGAATCTTGGCGAACATATAGACGCTGCTTTTCCAGAGCTTCAGTCCGAAGAGAATCCGAATCCACTCCTCGACCACGTTGATATTCCGGGTAATCACGTATCCGAGCACGGCACCGATGCCGGAACCGGCAAAACCCACGGAGACTCCGAAACCCAGGAACAGCCACACCACGGACCAGTTCGCCGCCCCGCAGCTCTTCAGGATGGCCACATCTCGTTGTTTCAGTTTGACCATCATGTAGAAGATGCAAAAGACAAGCACCACCACACTGAAGCTGATGACGCCGAAAATCACCAGAAGGACGCCCATCTGCTTGCGAATCTCTGCGACGTACTGGCTCTGCATTTGCCGGGCCGTCTGAATGTCCGTCACGGCCGCCAGATATGGGCTCCAGCCCAGCTTTTCCGTCGCGAAAACACGCCACAAGCCGCGGATCTGTGCCACCGCCGACTGCGGATCCACGCCCGGCTTGAGCTTGACGTGGAGCCGGGTCGCGAAAGAACCTTCTTTTCCCGGATACAACTCCTTTTGCAGTGTCTCGATGGGAAGATAAACGAAGGTGCTGTCGAACTCATAGACCCCCGTATAAACGATATCGACAACCTGGAAGGATATGGAACGTCTCTTGGGAATACCGTCGGAGCCTGCGGTCGTTTCGAGAGTCCCCGTTGTCGCGGCTACCTGCGAGCCGATCATCTCCTTGAGAATCGCCTCCCGGTCATACTCATCGGTCGTCTCGTCCGGCTTCGCGGCGACACCGATTCCCACGAATCCCCCGATTTTTCCAGGCGCATCAGGAACCTCAAACGACGGCTCACCCGGCATCGGCCCCTGGCGCATCAGGCTCTTCTTGAATCCCGTAACGCGGGCCCGGCGGCCGGGCTCAATCCCCCAGATGACCACCGGACGAACATTCCCCTTGCCCACGTGCAAAAGACCCGGGGAAGAGAGGGTGGCCGTAGCGGTCTCGACGATATTGGCCTGTTCGAGCTGCTCGATGAACTCCGGATAGCGCTCGAACGTAGTCCCAACGGGCGCCCCCATCGCCACATCGCCGATCATCTCCACCGCACTCTGCTCCAGTGCGGCGATGAAACCGGTGAAAATGCTGGCCACGACGATGAGTAAAGAGACCGACATCGCCACGGCCGCAATGCTCAAAAGGACGATCCGCCGCCTGCGAAGGTACTTCAGCCAAAGGAATAGCTTTAACATTCGAGGATCAGGATAACATAGTTTCGACCATCCGGAACCATCCACTGGTTTCCATGGCGAAATTCAGTCGCTTACACCGATTCTAAGTGAGCTCTCTGGTCCACACCGGCGTGCTACACGCCTTGTCATTTCGACCGGAGGCCGAAGGCCGGAGCGGAGAGGGTTCCCAAACGCGAAACAACGCGTTTGGGGTCCCAGAAATCCGGCCACGAATGAGAGATGCGTCATATCCGCAGCCAGATGTCTCGACTGCGCTTCGCTCCGCTCGACATGACAGACGACGAGATACTCATTCGTAGCTCGTACAACTACACAGCAATACTCCGCGCTGCGCTATTTGTTCTCTGCCGGGACGGGCTTCAGAAGCGGGAACAAGACCACGTCCCGAATCGTGGTGGCGCCGGTCAGAACCATGACCAGCCTGTCGATCCCGATCCCGAGCCCCCCGGCCGGAGGCATCCCGTATTTCAACGCGGTGATGTAATCGATGTCCATCTTGGTCAGGGATTCTTCCTGGCCGCGAAGCTGATGCAGAAAATTCTCGTATTGCTGGGCGGGGTCGTTCAACTCGGTGTAGGCGTTGGCCAGCTCCATGCCCGCGACAAACAACTCGAAGCGCTCGGCGTATCTCGGATCGGTCCGGCCGCGTTTGGCGAGCGGACACAATACCGCCGGATAGTCAATCACGAAGGTCGGATTGATGAGCTTGTCCTCGACCGTGGCTTCGAACACCTCATTGACGACGACGGCGTCGTCCATCGTGGCCTCCTCCAACTGAAGCCCGCGTGCCTTGGCCCGGACAGCCTGGATGTCGTCAATGTCGCAGCCGCCGTATTCTTTCAGCAGGTCCGCGTACTTCGCCCGTCGCCAAGGGCGGGTAAAGTCGATTTCGAGCTCGCCGTACGGCAATTTCGTCCCCAGGCAAAGAGCCTCGATACAGGCACCGATCAGCTCCTCCGTCAGGTCCATCATCACGTGATAATCGCCGTAGGCCTGGTACGCCTCCATCATGGTGAACTCAGGGTTGTGCTGGCGATCGAGCCCTTCGTTGCGGAAATTCCGATTGATCTCAAAGACCCGTTCCATGCCGCCGACCAGCAGCCGCTTGAGGAACAGCTCGGGCGATATCCTCAGGTACAAATCCAGATTCAGGCTGTTGTGATGCGTGATGAACGGCCGGGCGGCCGCTCCGCCGGCGATCACCTGCATCATGGGCGTTTCGACCTCGACAAATCCTCGGGAGACGAGGAACTGGCGGATCGTCGCCACGACGGCGCTGCGCTTTTGGAAGCGCTCCATCACTTCCGGATTCGCCCACAGGTCGACGTACCGCTGCCGATACCGCTGATCGATGTCGGCGAGGCCGTGAAACTTCTCGGGGGGCTGATACAGACACTTGCTTAAGAACGTGAGCCCCCCTTCTTCCGCCCAGATCGTGATCTCGCCGGTCTTGGTCTTGCCCAGCCGGCCGGCGGCCCCGAGGATGTCACCCAGATCCAGCAGCTTGGCGAGCGGCCATTGCTCGGTCAGCAGACTCTTGCTCAGGCCGACCTGAATCGTGCCGCTGCGATCCCGTAAGGTGAGGAAAATCAGCTTGCCGATATCCCGCAGCAGAACGATTCTGCCCGCACACCGGGCCCGCTGACTCTCCTCACCGTCCTTGTATCGGGCCTTGACGGCCGCGGCCGGCTCGACGTCCTCGTACCGGGAGCCGTAGGGGTCGATCCCCAGTTCCCGGATCCGAGATAGTCTCTCCTGTCTTTGCTGCTCGAATCTGTCCGTGTCGGCTGGATGGCCCAAACTCTTACTCCTGAAGAACGAGTGCCGGTCCCTTCGTGCTCAGCGAGCCGGTCTCGATCAGCTTCGTCCGGGCGACGAGGACCGCCACGGCCAATTGCGGATCCGCCTGGAGAGTCTCCGGCGCTTTATGCTTGTTGGGTGCGGTTTTGCCGTCCTCGCGGGTGGCCTGCACGAGCACATCGTTGTCCCGCTGGACCTCGAGCATGCGCTTGAGCTCATCGCCGGTCAGGTTCACTTCGACGTCGGGTCCGACACCCCAGTCTTTGCGCCCTTCTTTCTCGACTTCTTCACGGCTCTTGACGCGCTGCCCGGACGGCAGATGATAGTACGCCATGGTATATTTCAGTTGCGAGCCGCCGCCGGTATAGTGGGTAATCCCCTGGACGCTGCCCTTTCCATGCGTCCGGCTTCCGACGAGAACGGCCCGCTCATGCTTCGGGTCGGCCAAAGCCCCGGCCACAATCTCCGACGCGCTGGCCGAGCCCGCATTGATCAGCAGCACGAGCGGATAGCCCGGGTGCGTCCCGCGACGGTGGGCGTACTCGAACGAGGGGATCATGTTCGCTTTGGGCTGCGTGCGAACGATCAGGCCCTCGGAGACGAACTTATCGACGATCTCCACGGCGCTGTCCAGCAGACCGCCCGTATTGAAACGAAGGTCCATGATGAGGGCTTTGAGGCCTTTGGACTCCAGCTCCCGGAGAACATTCTCCAGGTCGCCGGCCGTCTCGCCGGAGAAACTGGTAACGCGGACGTAGCCGATCTTCTCGGCTTCATCGATCATGTACAGCCAGTTGCCGGTCTCGGTCCTCTCCCAGCCCCGAATCGTCGGGACGACGATCCGGTCCCGGGTAATCGTGACCGTCCGGGGGTCCTGGTTGGCGCCCCGCCGAATCGTCAGCGTGACCTTGGTGTTCTTGGGGCCCGTGATCTTCTTCACGGCGCACATCAGGCTCATATCCTTCGTGGGGATGCCATCCACGGCTTCAATGACGTCGCCCGCGTCCAGGCCGAAGCGGTGAGCCGGCGTATCCGGCAAAAGACTGGCGATCGTCAACATGCCCTTCGGCTTGGAGATCTCAATGCCGATACCCGTGAACTCATTCGTCATCAGCTTCTCGAAATCCTGCACCTGACGAGGCCACACAATGACCGTGTAGGGATCCAGCGTCGCGAGGGCCGCTTCGGCGAAATGGGCGATTAGCGGCTGTCGTGATAGCGATACAGTGGTGTCGTTCAAAGCCAGCACCTTGTCGAGAGTGCCCAGGAATTCCTCCTTGCCAAATCCCTGGACCGACTTCTCGACCTCATCGCGCAGGCCGGCCAAAGCCGCCGACCAGGCCGACAGTTTCTCCGGCTCCGGCGGCTTCCACGCATTCGCGCTATTGGGATCAGAGCCATGGGCGTACGTGCTGGCCAGGACCTCCGCCAGAAGCTCGCAGCGATTGATCGCCTTCAACGCCATCTGGGGATAATCGACGCTGTTGACGTAGTGCAGGTTGAGGGCTTCAATCGCCCGCTCCAGCATTTGCTTTTCCACGCCTTCGTACCGCTCCTTGCGGCTTTCGCAGGGGCTGTCCTGGAAGGAAGCGGCAATGCCGGCACGATCCAGAAGCTCCTCGGCGTGGTCGGAATATCCATGGTTGTTCGGATCGATGGCCGGCAGCCAATAGAAGTAGCTCGTGTACGCATCGAGCCATCTGCTTTCGGCACCCAGGGCGGCGCTGCGATCCACCGCTTCCTGCATCGCCTTCGTCACGAACGAGTCGGAAAGGAGTTCCTTCCTCTGCTGGTCGTTGGCGATCTCACTTGCCCTGGCAATGACAGCGAGCACATCGGGGATATCATTGGGCTCGTTGGGGTCACGAGGCTTACTGTTGCCGATGGTCTCGACGTCCCCCTTGTCCGAGGCGACCCGATCGGGCCTTTCCAGGACACCTGCGGACTTGAGCTTGTTCAGCTCCGCCAGCTCCTTCGCGAAAGCCTCCTGCCGCTCCGTTTTGCGGTGACTATCGATGTCCTCGTACTGCCGAACAATGCCCTGGAGCTGCTGGGCCCGGGCCTGGTCGGACAGTCCCACCTGCTGCGTGAGCTTCTCGGCCTCGGTGAAGCGTCCCTGGTAAATCATCCGGCAGGCAGCCACGACGGTGTCAACCTGCGCGGCGTCGTCCTTGGTGATAACCGTGGGCTGTGCGCCAACCGGGGCCGCCTTGGCCACGCCGGTTTTTCCCGCCTGGGCGAGGCAATCGTAGCCGCCGAACCAGCACAGGAAGACCAGGACGGAAACCGAGGAAAGCAAAAGCATGGATGTGACGGGGGCCCTGCGCATCCCCACGATGCCCCGACCGCTCGTGAAGATCAGTCTTCTCAGTCTTTCAGATGCCAACGAATGCTCCTTTCAACCGCGAGATTCTGGCGTTACTCAAGGAAACCTCACCCGTGCTCACCGATGCAGGCTGCACTCCAGCACACAGGCACTGTCCGGCCCTACGCCCGTGAGTTCGGGATTGTTCACAGACACTCCGCCGCTTTTCCGGCACAACCCAGCACATGGAGTTTGTGCCGCACCATCTCTCGGATGGCGTCCCGGCCGGGGCCGAGGTACTTGCGCGGGTCAAACTCCCCGGGTTTCTCCGCAAAGACCTGGCGAATCTTGGCGGTCAGGGCCATCCGCAGGTCCGTATCGATATTGACTTTGCAGATCGCCATCTTCGACGCCTTGGTCACCATAGCCTCCGGGACACCCATGGCATCCGGCATCTTGCCGCCGTACTTGTTGATCAGCTCTTTGAATTCCGGTAAAACGCTGCTGGACCCGTGCATCACCAGGGGAAAGCCCGGCAGCTTTTCACCAATCTTTTGTATCACGTCAAAGGCAATCGTGGGCTCGCTCTTGAATTTGTACGCCCCGTGACTGGTGCCGCACGCGACCGCCAACGAGTCACAGCCGCTCTTTTCCACGAACTCCACCGCCTGGTCCGGGTCCGCCAGATGTTTGCTCACGTCATCGACACCCACCACGTGCTCTTCGATGCCACCCAACTGTCCAAGCTCCGCCTCCACAACCACGCCGCGGGGATGAGCGTACTCGACCACTTTCTTCGTCAGGGCGATATTCTCCTTGAAGGGCAGACTGGAGCCGTCAACCATCACCGAGGTGAAACCGTCGTCGACGAATTGCTTGCAGGTCTCAAACGTGTCGCCGTGATCGAGATGGATCGCAATCGGGATGCCCGGATTCTCGGCCACGGCCACGTTGATGATGGCCTTCAGGTAGCTGTTTTTGGCGTATTCCCGCGCTCCCCGGGATATCTGCAGGATCAGCGGGGCTTTCTCCTGCGCGATCGCCTCCACGATGCCCTGCGTGATTTCCATGTTGTTGACGTTGAACGCGCCAACCGCGTATCCCTTTTTATAGGCCATGCTGAACATTTTCTTCGTCGTAACCAACGGCATACTCTGCTCCTTATAAGACCATCCAATCAATCGCCCACACAACCCATTCGGCCCCCGGGCTCGCGTACAGAATACCCGAAAACCGGGAGATACTCAAGACCTACCAGATCAACCACGGCACGGCACGTGGATTTCCCAGGTTGCCTGCCTTTGTCAATAATACACGTCCGAGGCCCCTAATCCCATGTATCTCCTCAGGCCAATGGCCAGTTCCGGCACCCCCTCGGGCCACAAACTGAGGACCACACTGCGGTTATCCAGCGATTCATCGACACTGAACGTCAGGGCCAGGTTCATCCTGTGATACTTGCGAATGAACGTTACATCCGTCAAAATGTTCGCACCATGCTCAACATCGTATTGCTGAGCGAACACAGCCGTATAGCGGGGGTCCAGCACATAGGTCGCGGCAAACGTCAGAACATTCGAGCCCTTTTCTCCTGCGCCGTTGTTGACACTCCGCAGGTACCGGGTGCCAACATAGTAGCTCAGATTCGGCCAGCATAAGCGGGATAGTCCGATATCAAACTGCTCGATGGTCCCGCTTTGCATGCCGAAGTACGCGTCGCTCAGGATGGATGTCGTGTCGGTCAGTTTCAGCGCCGCCTCGGTACGGGCATAATTCTGGCGCGGCCCGAAGAGCGCCGTCGCACGCCGGTCCCGCGGAGGAACCACGCTGCCGATCCGGTTGGCCAGCGGGATAAACGGCGTGTTCCAGATGAACTGGTCCGGGGCGAGGTTGGTTTCGCTCGAATGATTCACCCACACAAAATCCGTATCCAGCGTGAGCCAATCGATGGTCCGCCGCTGTCCTATAGGCCCCCTTTTCGTCTGCCACCGCTGGAAGATTTCCAAGTCCAGGGTGTCGCGCTGTTCGGCCACGACGTCGCTTTCCGCGTATGCCACGGCCTCGAGGCCGGGCTCGATGACATGGCGCAGTTGATGAAGGTCCCACAGCCGGGACTCCACGTCCGGGTACACGCACCAGACCGGCGGAGCAGATATGCGTGTGCCCGCCTCCCCGATCCAGATCGCGTCTTCCCTTTCGACCGACGATTCATCGAGAGCCACCTGAAAACCGGAACCATCCTCGTAACCAACTGTGCCCGCGACAAAAGGCACGACCTTCCACCGGTCGATCGTCAGGGGCATGTCGAGCTCATTGCGGGTCCCCGTGAACAGAAAGTAATCATCGGGCTCCCGTATCGGGTTGTCCGGGCTGAACCGGTACCGGTACTGACTGATCTGATTGTCACTGTAGAACGTGAAACGATCGTCAAAGAGAGACTGGCCCGTCAGGTGATACTCGGCGGTCGGTAACTCCTCGACCTGATCGAGAAAATCATCGATCCGCACTTTTCCGAGAAAGGACAGTCCCCAGTTGTCCTGAATCCGCTTGAGATGCAGCAGCGTCTCCTGCTCCTTGCCGACATTGAATTCGGTACGATAGTATTGTTCGAGGAAATTCTTATCGGAGAGATAGCTGACCTCGCCGGTCAACTGCCAGTTGTAGGGCAGGAACTGCCGGTGCTGGAGCCGGAACCGGCCGCGCATCTCGTCGGGCACCTCGACATCCTTGCGCGTCCGGCTCAGACGGTCCTCGCCGTGGTCGTCGATCGCGTAACCCAAGAGCGAGCCGAAGTAGTTTTCCCTCTCGTAGTTGATTTCAACGCCGCCGCCCAGGCCGCGTTTGCCGTAGTAGTCCAGCTCGAGCGAGCTGTCGGTCCCTTCCGGCTGTTTCAGGCCGAGGATACGGTCCAGGAACCAGCGGGTCTCGATCGATGGTCCAAAGGCCCTGTCGTATCCCGCATGGACGGTCCGGATCGGGACGTCCGGCCTCTCGCGGTTGCTGCGCACAGCCGGCAGGTCCAACAGGGTTGTATTGAGGTATTTGAATTCGACGTCCCTCAACTGCACGTCGAAGCTGCTCTTCGCAAGGGTCTTGTCCTGCCCTGCCTCGTTGACGTTATCGGTGACGCGGATTCGTCCGGCCTTGAGCGAAAGCTGGGGCGTCCAGAATTCACTCGTCGTCAAGACGATGTCGTCCGCCTCGAATTTGTTTTCGGCGATTTGCCGAAGCTGCCTGGCCCGGATGTAGATGGGCACGTTCCGCGTCGTATCGAAGGTCTTCATGACGACGTTTTTGGCCAGGGCCTGCTTATTCTGGAGGTCGTAGTAGAGCTCGTCCGCCCGTATCGTGCGCTGCCCCTGCGTCAGGAGCACGTCGCCCGAGACATAAATTTGGGTAACGCCTTCCTGCTGTGCTTCGGGCAGACCGGTTCCCTGCTGTGCCGCATCCGCGGCCTTTCGCCACAGCACCAGGCTGTCCGCCTCCAATTCGTAGAGCTGGGACTGCTCCGGATTCTCTCCCGCCTCCTGCCACCACAGGTAAACCCGGCCGATAACCGTAATGATTTCTTCGCCATTCTCCGACTTGGCTATCTCTATGTTCGGCATGACATTGGTAGGGTAAGCAATCCCGACCGTGTACCCGCTCCGTGGCTCCTTGGTCTGCGTCTTAGCGGCTCCCGCGGAAGCAGCGCGAGAAAGCAATGCCTCCGGCGTACGCGGCACGCTCAGACCAGCTTCTTCAAAAGCCGCGACCGCCTGCTGATACAGAGGCAAGCTGCCGGGACTCCCCGTCTCCTTTTTGTCGGCGGTGACGAAAATCTCACCCCGGATGCGAGTTTCTATCACGACGCTCTTGCCTTTCCGGAGCACGAGCTCCTTCAGACCGGCATCCTGCTTCTCCCGGGCCGATTCCCCCGAGACCCGGCCTCCGAGATAAGCCTGGACCTCGTACGTCGTCGCGGCGGTCTCTCCCGCTCCCGTCTGGCCGGCCGTAATCCATACTACGGCGCGACTGCTGGTGAATCGGCGATCCGCCACCGCCATCGAGAAGCTATTCTCGCAAATCAGCAATTGTTGGCCGGAACCGATCGGATAGCTCTCGAACACTCCGGCCGTCAGATGCAAATCCGGGCTCAACCACCGTCGGCGCGCGCCGCCAACCTCGACCCGAGTCCCTTCGTACGCCTGACCGTTGGCGCCGTCACGACTGAGCCCCGCGACCGAGAGCAGGATGCTCACCATTACCAACCTATAGTGCATACCGGCGCGTATCTCGTAACCTGCAATTGGCTTCCCCGCGCGCTTCTTCGCGTTCGGGGACCCTTCACGCCGCCAGCCCGGCTAAGGCTCCACGAGATTATAGTCGCCCGTCCCGGCAAAGCCAGCAAAAACCACAAATCGGCCATCTTGTGATTGATTCATCGGAAGCTTTGCGATAAAAAGGCAATAGAAAGAAGCCCTCGGCTGTAGGATGTGTATATGGCTCAACAAGAATACTCCGATTACCAGAAGAAGGTCATCACCAAGTACTACAACCACTTGGACATCCTCATGCTCCAGAAGCTCCAGGAGCTTGTGAGCGAGTTGTATCTGGCGGACACGGAGGCCAAACAGAAGCGTCTGTGGGAGAGGGTCCATAAGGCCATGGTCAACTTGAAAGTCCCGCCGGAGATCATGGAACACATCATGGGCAAGAGGGACGTGGAAATCCTCGCGCGAAATCTGCAGGACTGGCTCCGGCAGAGCAGTCAAAAATGATGAAGCTGTCCCCGCGTCCAAAACCCGACCGCCAGGATGCGTCACGCGCTCCCGGCCGGAAAACGGAACGGCCTTTGCATCCGGCGCATAAATCGGTATAATACCAGCATCCTGTGGAAACGGCGCACCGGGATAAAACGCATGGGCCCTCATAGCGACGGAGAAACGTATGACAGAGGAGTACTCTCCTGCGGCTAAGGTCTACCCGACCGAGAACCTCGGCAAATACAGCATCCTCGACATGCTCAAGTACTTCGAGGAGCACGGGGCCATGCGGGTTTCCGACCTGCACATCAAGGTCAACGCCCCGCCCGCCTACCGGATCGACGGCAATCTGGTCAAGCTCAAGGGTCCCAACGTCACGCCGGAGATCGCCAAACAGCTTATTTTCCCGCTGCTCAAGGAGCACAGCCTGCGCAAGCTGCAGGCGGGAAACAGCGTCGATTGCTCCTATCGCATCGGCTCGCTGCAGTTCCGAATCAACGTCTTCCGCGAAAACGACGGAATCGCGGCGGCCATTCGGGCGCTGTCGCTGGATGTCCCCCAAATTGAGGATATCGGCTTTCCCAACGACGTTTGGCAGGACATTATCGACCAGAAGCAGGGGCTCGTGCTCTTGACGGGCGTAACCGGCGCCGGCAAATCGACCACGATCGCCTCCCTGGTGGGCCGCATCAGCGAAAAAACCGCCTGCCGGATCATCACGGTCGAAGACCCCATCGAGTATATCCTGCCGCAGAAGTATTCGATTATCTCCCAGCGGGAAGTCGGCCGGGACGTCCCTTCGTTTTTCCAGGGCCTCAAGGAAATGATGCGGGAGGACCCCGATGTCATATTCGTCGGCGAGATGCGCGATGCCGAAACCATCGCGATGACCCTGATGGCCGCGGAGACGGGGCATCTCGTCTTCTCCACCCTGCACACCCGCGACGTCACCGGGTCGGTGACCCGCATCCTCGATTATTTTCCCGAAGGTCGCCAGGCGGAAGTGCGAAATCAGCTCTCGTTGGGGCTTGCCTACGTCGTCAGTCAAAAGCTCATCCCTCGAAAAGACGGCCAGGGCCGCATCATCGCCATGGAAATTCTCAACAACAACTATGCCTGTGCCAACCTGATACGAATCGGCAAGATCGAGCAGCTTTACTCGCAGTTGCAGACCAAGACGCGCAACAGGCAGGATGAGAAGATGATCACCCTGGAGAAGCATCTGTCCATGCTGGTCAAGGATGAGAAGATCGACCTGCTCGAAGCGCAGAAATGGGCCAATGACCTCAAGGCCTTCATAGACTGCATGCAACGGGATTAGGCCGAGCCGCACAAGATAAGGCCGGCGAGCCATGACAATCGAGTTCAACTGCCCCAACTGTGGTGCGCTCATTGCATTTGACAGCAGGCACGCCGGCAAGCGGGCGAAGTGTCTCGCCTGCGGCCAGAAGTTCCTCATTCCCGCCCAGAGCTTCGAAAGGCCGAAGAAGATTGAGCCCGAGCGGGTAAAGGAGGAGCCCGTTCCGGGCTTTTACCGTGCGGTCGCCATCGATAGTTGGAAGATATTCGCCAATCCGCGGAATGCCACGACGCTGGTCTTTGTGACGACGGTCGTATGCTTCCGGTTCTTCCTGGCCCAGGCGTGCTGTCTGAATCATCTCGCGTCCATCATCATCTGGGGCTGGCTGTTCGGCTTCTACCTGAACGTCATCTCCCGAACGGCCATCGACGACGATCTGCTGCCCGAAATCGACCTGGGGACTTCGGTCACCTTCCTTTGGTACATCATTGAGCCGTTCTTCGTGTTTTCCTACACCTTGTTCCTTGTCGAGTTGCCATTCTTCATCGGTCTGTCGCTGCTGCACGATAGCGGCGTGACGTTCCGGAATGTGTGGTCGGATTTCGATACCCCCCACCTGGTTTTGCAGGTTCTGTCGGCCGGTGGTCTTTTCCTGTTTCCGGCCGCAATTTTGACCACGGCCGTCGGAAAGGATTTCACGCTGTTGCGGCCGGATTACCTTCTTGCCCCGGTCTGCAGGGCATTCGTCCCTTATCTGATTACCGGCGCGCTTCTGGCTGCAACGTGTCTGGTGGAAATGCACACGACCCAGTATACGGGGGCGGATGTGGCCGTCACGGCACAATATCTGGCGATCAACCTGCTGGTGCAGGTGCTGGCGATCATAGCCATGCGCTCCATCGGCCTCCTCTACCGCCATTATGGCTGTTACTTCAGATGGTGACGGCAATCGGAGGCGAAAGGTCGGGTCCTGTTGTGTCCGTTCGTGAGAATCGCCATCGGCCTGCCGTCGCTACTGATCGGCTGCGACCTGACCGCTGTCCTCAACATAGGAGACGGTGATCCCCCGCACGATCCCCTGACAGAAAGTCAGATACTCCTGCTCGAGCTGGGCCAGGTCGTTCCCCACGTAGTATTCGAAGAGCTGCGGGCCAACCTGCCGATTCCAGAGGACCGTCCGGGGCAGGTTCCGGTCTTCCGCGGTGGTCCCCGCCGACTCATCCAGGGGCCACCGGCCCGACAGGCCATCCCACAGCAGTCTCTGATAGCAGCTCAGACGCTTGCCGTAGCTGCCCTCACGCAGGAAACGCACCAGGGCATAGGACTGACTGTAGAAAGCCGTGACCGCCTCCGTCTGGTCCGTGGCCAACACTTCCCCCGGACTGGTCGCAACCAACTCTTGCAGCGATATCTGCCTGGCCTTGCCGAGAGTTTCCTTCAAAGCTCCCAGCCGCTGGATGTTGCTGCCGGGAACGAAACGAAACAGACCATTCTCGTAGGCGCTCGCCTCGAACAGCATGGCCACGCCCTCGTCCAGCCAGCTCGGCAAGCGGTACTTGAAGTGTCTGCTGTTGAATTGATGCCACCCCTCGTGTCCGATCGCGGAGAGCGTGCGCCGGGGACCGATGTCATACACAACGCAAGCGCCGTTGAGATAGTAGGCGCCGGTCTTGATCTTGCAGAAAAGCGGGGCCTGGTCGCCGGCAAAGCCGTAGGTGAAATCCTCCCACTGCCGGCGATCCGCAAACAGGTAGATCCGGAATTTGCTCGTAGTCTGGATCGGCTGCGGCAGTTGGTCGTTGTAGCCCGCGTACGCGGATTCGATGAACCCGGGGATCATGCGCAGGATCAAAGGCTGCAGCACGGTCGAGAAGACCTCGTAGTGCTCGGTGGTCAGCTTCAGTCCGGGGCCGTACTTGATTTCCCACGGCTCGACCGAAGCAAGGGCTGGCAGTTTCTCGCCCCGCAACTGCTCCATCGCGGCGGCACAAGCCTGCTTCGGCTCAGCCGAGGCTGCTGGGACATACTGCGGCCGCGAACACCCTGCCAGGCAGAGCATTCCGGCTGCTATTGAAACCAGCGTGAGCTTCCGAGTCATACCTCCTCGTCCGGATACTTCTATTCGCCTATGGGTCCGATAACCTTTTGGGGGCTTGCAGACTTGGCAGGGAACAACGATACCGCCGAGCAACCGCCGGTGCAAGTGATATCCGTAATCAGAACCCCGGTCTACCAAAGTATAACAAATGCCGGGCGTCAGAGGCTGTTGAAGGGGGCGTTGAAGACTTCGGCCGTGAACAGGTAGACCTCTGTTTTCGGGTCTTTCCAGGCATCGGTCGGCAGTCCGGCTTTATGAGAGCAGCAGAATGACAGGAATTCCTCCGCCGTCCAGCCGGTTTCCGTCGCCACCTGGGGAAGAAAGCAGCCGGAGGCGTATCCCCGCTTGATGTATATGCCATCGACCCCCAGCCGCAGGTCCTGCGGATTGTCCGTTCGCTCCAGGGGAGACAGGACGGAAATCTCGATCTCCAACCTGCTCAACTCCCGGACCGTTATGCGGTCTGCGAAAAACCGGGGATCTTTGGTGGCCGAGGCTCTCGCCATCTCGGCAACCATCTCAACCAACGGCCGATCGGAGATGAACTGGCCGATGCATCCCCGGAGCCGGTCTCCGCTCTTCAAGGTGACGAAACACCCGCACGGAGTGGTCAGAACGGAATCGTCGGATTGGGGGTTCGGCGTCGGTATGCCGGCCACAGCCGCTCGGACGGCATCGCGGGCGATTCTGAGCAACGAATTCCTCTGCGCTTCGTTCATTTCAGTCCGTGGGCTGCCTCTGTCGGCATTTCTCCTTCACCACCTCAATTACGGCCGGGAGGATGGAGACGATGATAATCGCCAGAATCACCATCGTGAAGTTCTTTTTGACAATCGGAATGTTTCCGAAAAAAAAACCGCCCAGGAGAAAGAGCGAGATCCAGAGGACCCCGCCCACCACGTTGTACGAAAAGAAACGCAGGTAGCGCATTTCGCCGATCCCGGCCACGAAGGGCGCGAACGTTCGAACGATCGGGACAAACCTGGCCAATACGATGGTCTTGGAGCCATACCTCTCGTAGAATCGGTGCGTGCGGTCGATGTGCTCTTTTTTGAGGAACCAGGCGCCTTGCCTTTTCAAGATCAGCGCGCCCAGATACTTCCCGACGGCATAATTCGCGCTATCGCCGAGCACGGCCGCTGCACAGAGAAACACGAACAGCCATCCGAGATGCAGAGAGCCGGCGGCCGCAAACGTCCCCAAGGCGAAGACCAGAGAATCTCCGGGAAGAAACGGCGTTACGACCAGACCGGTCTCAGCAAAAATAATGGCGAAAAAGACCAGGTAGGACCAGACACCGAGATTCTCCAGGATGTAACCGAGGTGCGTGTCGAGATGAAAAATGAAGTCGAAAATGGATTCCATACGTATCTGTCCTCAGCGAGGGTCCCTCCGACAAATAGCCGAGGACCCCGCCGAGAGCCCCACCAAGCCCGGATGAACCGCCCGGCGGCGGGGATGTCGGTGCCCTTGCCACAAGGCAATATCATCATTTCCGGCAGATTTCTTGATGATTTCGTTCATTGAGTCCCCATCAGCCTTCAATCGAATACCCAAAATACGAAACGATCAATACAATGTCAACAAACAAACTCGGCAGCCGCCATATAAGATGGTGAAGCCGAATCCCCTTTTTGTCCATGCCGACTCGAATGATGAAAGACGTGCGACAGCTTGAGAAATGCAGCGATGGCTTGCTGGTCCAGGCGCCGGCCAAGTTGAACTTGAGCCTTTTGATCGCCGGCAGGCGACCCGACGGTTTCCACGAGATTGAGACGGTGATGGCCAAGGTGGATTGGTATGACGAGATACGAATTCAGCCCGCGCAGGAGGCCGACATCGAGTTTTTCTGCGAGGGTCCCTGCTGGGCGCCACACGATAAGACGAATTTAGTGTATCGAGCTGCCGAACAGATCCTTGCGGCATCCGGCAAAACGCAGAAGGTCCGGCTCACTCTGACCAAGAATGTTCCCGCCGGCTCCGGATTGGGCTCGGGCAGCAGCGACGCGGCCGCCACCCTTCTGGGCCTCAATTCCTACCTGAACCTCGGACTGTCCCAGTCCCAACTGATGGAGATGGCCGCCCGGCTCGGCAGCGACGTCCCCTTCTTCCTCAACGGCCCGCTTGCCTTGTGTGCCGGAAGAGGGGAAAAAGTCACCGCCTTGACCGCTCCTTTCCCCTTCGCGGCTCTCTTGATCCTGCCGGACGTAAACTCTTCCACGAGAGAGGTTTACGCCAACTACGTCCACGATCCGGCCCTCTACCGGCAGCTCCACGACCAAATTCAGGCCCAGATCCGCAAGAATCGAGTTGATTTGGCGGCCAAGATGTGTGTAAATATGCTCGAAATAAGCTGCTTTCACCTTTACGAGGAACTGGGCAAACTGAAGGAAACGATCGCATCACTCGGCGGCCGGCCCGTTTGCCTCAGTGGCAGCGGCTCTGCTATGTTCTCTATCTTCGATGATGAAGATATGGAACGCCTTGAAGTTGTGCGGGACGAAATAACGGACAAGACAGGCTGTCGAAGCACTGTCGTGAGGAACAACCAATGGTAGCAGCTTGGGCGAGGCAGAGACATGAAAATTACGGAGGTTCGCGTCAAGTTGGTGAGGAACGAAGATGATCGGTTGAAAGCATTCTGTTCGATGACCCTGGATGACGAGTTCGTGGTTCGGGACATCAAGGTCATCGAAGGAACGGACGGGTATTTCGTCGCGATGCCGTCACGCAAGATAAGCGACCACTGCCACAAGTGCGGGGGCAAAAATCATCTGCGCGCGCGATTCTGCAACGGCTGCGGGCGCTCGCTGCCGGACAACCGCGTCCGGAAAGACCTCAAGGGCAGGCCGAAGCTTCACGCCGATATTGCCCATCCTATCAACGTGAAGTGCAGACAGCATATCCAGGACAAGGTGGTTGCGGCGTTCAAGGACGAATTGGAAAAATCCACGCGACCGGGCTATCAGCCGATTGATCTGGATGAGCCGGATGACGACATCTTGGAAATGATCCGGTGAGTTCGAATTCCCGCCTCGTCAGGTATTAGCCATCCGTCTGCTGTCCGCCGACGACGCCTGACTCGGCCAGCCGGTCCAAGGCAGCCCGCATCACGTCGAGGCAACTGAACCAAAACTCTTCCGCTCACGCCGTCAGGTCTTCCAAGACCTTATCGAGAACCACATCGAGCCGCTGGGTCAAATCGTAACGGCCTTCTGTGATCTGTCGGCGAAGATGAAGCACCTTCTCCTGGCGAACTTCCGGCAGAGAAGCAATCTTTTTCAGTACCTGCCCGAGGGGCGTACTATGTATGTTCTCCAGGATCTGCTCCATCACTAAATCCTTGTCGTAGGACAAATCCATCTCCGGAGGGCTGACCCGCTGCCCATCTCTTCTCGACGCATTATTGGAACCAAGATCCGGCATTCACCTTACCTTGTAAAAAACCCATTAGTATGAATCGCTACCTTGCCTCCGAGCTATACTCGATACCACTATATCTTGTATGCCTCGCAATTCCTTCTGAGGCTTGGAACAATACTGATATCGACATAAAGCGACACAGAACTTTAGAAAAGTTCAACGAAGTGCAAGATAGTTTTTGAAACCGGAAATGGCCCTTTTGAAGGCTCAAAAGCGGTATTCCAGCGTGAAAAAGGCATACTTACAGCAATCTTGTGCCGTCCTCTCCAGCCTGCGCAGCGGTGGACCACGTAACGAGCGGGAAAATGGGCAACCTACTACATATAGTGATATGGCAAGTTTTCACTCTGCCAAGGAAGGGAGCTCCGGCAAGCAGCGTCTGAGTATGACGAATCTGCCCAATCGACTCAATAGTAATACAGGAAGTTGAAATCGACGTCCCACTGGTCCGGCATCCCCTTTTTCTTGGTGAGTTTGACCTTGTCGCACGTGAGGGTCGCCCACATGGATTGAAAGGTCGAAAGGAATTTGGCGGCCTGAACGATGCTCACGTTGGTGAGCTTGATCCTGGCTTCCTGGCGTTTCTTGCCGGACACTTCGACGATATTGCCCGCCGAATAGTCACAACTGCTCGCCGGGATCGCGCAGAGGTTCGCCACCCGATCGATCGCCCTGCCGTAGGAAAACTCCACCGTGACCTCATTAGCATCGACCAGATTCAGCCGCTCCGGATCGATCCGCAGAATATCGACGATGTGCGTCTGACCCTCGACGAGCAGACTCTGCTCCACGTCCCGCTGCTGTTCATTGCGCGGCAGGTAGACACCCCAGACCAGCAGAGGCCACAGGCCCACCAGCACAGGGATCAGCAGGTAATACAAAACCGGATTCTTGTAGATTTCTCGCATGGTCAGTTCGCCTTCGATGGTTTCTTCGTCGCCTTCAGCGGCTCCAGGGTAAAGATGAAGCGGTCGCGCCCGCCTTCCGAGTCCGCGCTCTCCTGGCGGAGATCGAGACCGGCCTTCTTCATCGCTTCCTGCGCGGGGCCGACCGTGTTATGCCGGCTGGACGTATCACCATTAATGGTGATGTTGTTTGCCGTCACGGTGATCGAGTCGACATTCAGATCCGCTTGGCCGGCACAGTAATTCAGGCCTTGGAGAACGGCCGTCAGCCTGGCGGATATGGATTCCTGATTGGCTCCAATCCCCTGCTTGTCCGCGCGGACAAACCTCAGTTCCCCCCCGAGATTGCTGACCGCCTCTTTCATCGTGGCAGGGAACTTCTTGCCCCGCATGACGGCCCGGTAGTCCGGCTCCAGCTTCGCACGCAAGGTCGCTCGATCCCGTTTGACCACCAGCAGTTGGGAGTGAAAGAACACACCCACCGCCAGTAAGAGAATCGTCAGGGAGATGCTCAGGAACCGGACCGCTTTCTCGATGCGCCGCTTCCTGCCGAGATAAGGCATGTGATCGTTGCGGAGATTTGCCGTGTTCGCTTTTTCCGACAGGGCCAGAGCCGCCCCATAGGCAAGGGCAAAGTCCACCGCGTTCGCGCCGCCGGCCGCATCCTTGGCATGCAGACCGGTGAGATCGTACGCGCTGGCGTCGAGTCCCGTTCTCTCCTGAAGGGACGAGATGGTCAGCTTGCCGCTGCTGTCAAATATGCAGAGGCGACCTACCGGATTCGCCGTATCCGCCAGACCCGTGGTGACCAGAGTCTCGCGTGCGAGCAGGGCATCCCTGTCCTGAGCGGGTCCGATCGGGAAGGTCCGAAGCACCGAGGCGTGCTGCGACCCCGAAATCACGATGAGATAGCCGCGGCAGTCCGAAAGCAGTGCATACAACGTGCTGTGCTCCGGCGTCTCCTGTGCCTGGGCGTGTTCGAGCAGGTACCGGGACAAACAATGGACATCGGGGTCTATACTCACCGGGTCGATGCCATTGCTCTGCAAGGACAGGATAATATCCGAGAGGGTCCCCCGCTGCGCCGTGAAGACGTCGAGGTTCGCGCCGTCCTCGTTGCTCGAAGCGATCCGAAACGCCACGGCCACGTCCGACACGTCCGTCGCCAACGCTTCCTCCGTATCGAAACGGATGGTCGCCGCGATCTTCCTGGGGTCCCGGAACTCGCTGTGCACCGTATGCTGCATGAAGGCCGCACAATCCAGGGCCACGGCCGCCTCCGTGAACCGGACCTTCCGCTCCTTGCATACCCGGGCGATCCGGTCGGCCAGAAGCTGCTGGTTCTGCTCTCCCTGATCCTCGACGCAGATGGAAAAGCAGTCGAGCAGCTTCCGTTCCTTGCCCTGGGAAAGGCATACCACGGCGGCCTGATTCTGCCTCAAATAAATGCCCAAATGACTCTGAGATTCCACAGTTGGTAATCTCCTAAAAACCTGTTTGACCCTTCTCCGGCGCCGTCCGGCGCGAAAAACACACACTCATTAGTCGGAAATAATGGCGATTCGCTTTATTTTATCCGCCTCTTTACTGACGGCCGCCAGGGCCGTGGCCGTGGCCACGCCGCTGGTAGCCGTCACTCGGATGGTGAATACAGTGCTCGTCGCGGTGATGAAGCTGCGGCACTTGTCGATCGCCGTGGCGTTGGCGAGGACGATCTGCTTGACCTCGTTAACGTCCGTGATCGGCTTGGTCTGCCGGCGCTGGATGATCGCTTCGGCCATCTTGGGTGCATCGGCAATACTACCGAAGGTCAGGGCCGCTTCCAAAACGTGCCGGGGGGCCGTATTGACGTTGACCTGTCTCGTGGCCCACAGTCCGAGATACTTCATGGCCGATTCCTTGCGAGTGTCGCTCTTGATGCTCGGCCGAGCCAGAAGGTCCGCATTGATCAGCGAGCTGTGAAAGAGCTTCGCGAACTCCTTGTTCTGCTGGTCCATCTGCTCCGCCGGCGAGACAGCCTTCTTGGTGGGCGTGCGACGTGCGGGGGCGGCGCGCGTGCCGGGCTGAGTGATTCTGCCCCGCTGATTCGCCGGCACGGGAGGCTCGGCCACCTGGACCTGAGCTTCCGGCTTGAACTCGGTCTTGAACGGCTTGACCTCCCCGATCCGGGCAAGGTCCTCCTGCAACTGGCCGATCTCGCTGCCCGTGTACCCCATCCATTCGCAGAACGTCTTCCACCCGACCCCCGCTTCCGCCTTGGTTTTCTCGTCCGCCATCACCACCCAGCCCAACGGGTATTTGGCATTTTCATCTTCGATCTCGATCATGACCTTGGCCGATCCGACTTCAAACTCAATCGGCTCAACGACCAGAGGCCAGCGTGGGCCATATGGACCCGGGATTTCTATACCTTTCGGACGCGCGAAGAATTGGCTGTTCGGATCGTTGACATCATTGATGTCGTTGATGTCCCGTATTCGAGCCGGCTTCTTCTGGGGACGCACATCGGTAGAATTGCTGTCGGCGGTGAACCGGCTATTATCAGCCAAGTTGCTATCGGCGGCCAGTTTCAGAGCCATCTGGTCGAGAAGTTTCTGGTACTCCGGCTCGCTGAGGGCGAACACGTCGGAGAAGTCCGGCTCGTTCGGACGGCTGACCAGTTGAAATTGCAGCGTACTCATGGCCGTGAGTGCAAATTTCAAGCCGGAGGCACAGGCATACCGTGCCTTGGCACAGTCGATCATGTATTGGTCCCGATGGCGGCGCGCGGCGACCCGGACGCTGAGCGTATAACCCAACGTGGACAGGATGACCAGAATCACCAGCGTGATCAGCAGAATCACGCCCGGGCAATTCCGCGGGTCACCTCGATCTCGGTCTTGTCTCTTTGAGCATGGGCTCATTGGTGGTCCGCCCTTTCGGCACTTGCCGGTTACTCATTCCCCCTTCCGGCGTTTTCTGCTTGGACGTTCGCTCGTCGGTCGTCCGGTCCTTGGTCGCCCGATCTTTAGAGCCGCGTTCGTCCGCCTTCTCCTTATCGGACTTGGGGGCATTGGGATCGGTGCTCTCGTTCGGCTCGGACGCGGCAAACTTGATCTTCCGCGTGGCATCGATCACAAAGGTCCGGCTGATCTTCTCTTCGTCCACGACTTCCCGCGTCCCCTGCACCGTCTCGTAGGGCTCGGCAAACGAGAGCGTGACTTTCACCCCGGACGGAGGCGCGGGCGTCGACCATTGATCGACCAGCTCGTCGCCTTTGCAGGCCAGGATTTGAAAGAACGTCAGGCCGCGACAAATCGGCACGAAGCTATAGTTTTTCTCCCATTCTTTACGGCCATCATCGAGCAGCTTGTCTTCCGGCGCGACCCCGCTGTAGCTGCGGTAGAGAATCAGGCCGGGCACCTCGCCTTCATGGTCGTACCCGGCTCGCCACGTGATCTCCTTGAGAACCTGTACCTTGTTCTCCTTGTCGTGGAACGTGCGGCGTAAGACCAGCTCCGCTCTGGCGAAATTGTTGTCGAACCCGTTCCGGATCACAACCATCATATCCTCCGCCCCCAAGGTCCCGTCGAGATCTTTGGCGATGAGTTGCAGGACCTCCGACGCCAGGGACGGGCTTTCAATCTTCCTGAGCACGGCATCCGCGGCCTGATTGGCCCGGCCGTAAATGGTCAGGATCGCAGTCAGAATCATCGCGCCGACGACCACCGTCACCAGCATCTCGCCCAGCGAGAATCCTGACCGGCATCTCGATTGTCCATTGCGTTTCATGCAGCCTTCTCCTGCATCCCTCGGCGCCATGACAGAACTTATCTCTGCCATTTCTCCCTCTGCTTGAGCAGGTTCAGGATCTCACCTGCGTCCATCTTCTCCAATTCCTCCTTGGACCGCCCCGTCGGCCCCTTCCCCTCGGGCTCCTCCGCTTCGTTCAGCTTCTCCTGCTCCGTTCGCAACGACATGGCCAACTCTTCGATGGATTTGACCTGCCGTCTTTTCTCTTCGGCCGTTGGGGACCCGTCGCTCTGCATGAACAGGTCCAGGTTGTATTTGACAAAGGCCCCATCTTCGGTTTTGACGAGCCCTTTTTCCACCCACTCCCCGATGACATCGCTGTCCACACCCGCATACTGGGCCGCATCGGCCACCGTCCGGAGGAGCTGGTCGGCCGCGAGCTGGTCCAGATCGTCCTGCTGCACGAGCTGGCCCGCCTGCTGATCGGTCAGTTCCGTAATCCAGTGCTCCAGCTCGACGGTTTGCGTCTGGCCGGTCGAGTCCATGTATTCCGCCGAGCAGACGGCGCGAATCCACATCTGCCCATTGACGGGCTCCGGGAACGCCTCGATAACCGTCTGCCACGTGATGTCGGGATACTTCTCGCTGGCTCCGTACTCAACCGTCTCGCTGACGGAGTCGGAGACGAGGACCTTCTCGAGGTTCTCCTGGGCAAGCTGGAAGGCCTCCATGCGGAGAGTCGACTCCGCGGCGGAGATGATGCAGCGGTCAATGACGACCAGCACGCTCGAGCTGGCCAGCGCCAGAATGCCAAGGGCCGCCAGAACTTCGAGGAGGCTGAAGCCCTCCGCAGGAGACCGGCCGCCCGCCCGGGCAAAGACATCCGAATTGTTCGTTCCGCGGTTCATCGCCCACCGTGAATTGAGGGCCCTCGGGCCATTAGAGAAACGGGACTTCCTCCTTGGTTTTTGGCGTCACGAGCGCCGGATCGCCGACAACCAGGTCAATGATCGGAGTCAGCCGGTTGACCATCACCGCATACGGCTGTTCACTCTCATCGATAAAGACAATCTTGCCGCCATACTGCCAGCCGGCATTGCCCACCCGGAATTTCGCCCGGTCCTTGTTCGTGTAATCGCCGTCGTCGAATTCGATGTAGGAGACCCGGCAGTTGTCGCCGAACCAGCCCTGCGTAATAATCTCTTCATCGAGTATCGCGGACAGGTCCGAAGAGGTGATCTCCCGCAACAGGTAGCTCTGCTCCGCCAGGTCGATAATCATCTCGTATCGGTGATTGCTCTCCGCGGCACTCGCCGCCGCCATCTGCATCGTCGAGATGAAATCCTGCACCTGCGACCGGAAGGTGTGGCGCCGCAGCACCCCGAAGAGATTGGTCTGGGCCAGCAGGACCAGCAGCGCCAGGAATGAAAGCACGACGATCAGCTCGACGAGGGTAAACGCGCCGGTACGCGCACAACCCGGGTGAAACATGCTGGACCCGGGTCGTGCACGTACCTCTGTGCCGGATACGAAACGATACTGTTTAGGAGGCGTCTGTGCTGTACAGGTCCGCATTGTACCCCTCGCCGCCCTCCTGGCCATCGGCCCCGTAACTCTTGATCACGAACGGCTTACCGCTTTCGGGCATGGCCTCATAGATGAAGTCGTTCCCCCAGCCGTCCTTCGGCATGTCCGTCGTTTCCAGGTAGCCGCCGGGTGGCCAGTTTGTGACGTCCGCTGGCTGTAGAATGAGGACTGCCAATCCCTCATCCGGAGTCGGCCACCGGCCGGTATCCATGTGGAACTGGTTGACGGTCGTGTGCAGAAGCCGCAGATTGGCCTTGGTCGTTGTGACGCGCCCTTTATCCACCTGCCCCACGAAGTTCCTGACCACGACGGTCGCCAGGAGGCCGAGAATGATCAGCACCGCCATGAGCTCGACCATCGTAAAACCGCGTCGGACCTGTCGTTTTCTGTTCTCCTTCATAATCCTTCTACTCCAAACAAAGCTTAGAATCCCACTGATGAAATCCGCAAGATTGGCAGGATCGTCGCATAGGCGATCACACCGATTACGGCCGCCATAGCAATGATAATGAGCGGTTCGACCGCCGCACTCAAACGCTCAATCACCACATCCGTCGAGGACTCCAGGTTCTCGCTGATGCTCTTGAGCATCGTTTCAAGCTCCCCGCTTTTTTCTCCCACGGCCACCATGTGCGCGATAGCCGGATCGATCACACCGCTGTCGCGCAACGGCGTGGCAATGTCCGCCCCGGCCAGAATCCGCTCGCGGGCCTGCTGAATGGCACGTTTCATCAGCGTATTGCCCGTCGTCTCGGCGACCACGCGCAGCGATTCCGCCATCGCCAGGCCCGAGCCAATCAGGGTCGAGAGCGTCGAAGCGAACCGCGCGACGACACGCTGCTTGATCAGCGGCCCAAACACGGGCAGTGAGAGCAGGAACTTATCGCGCAGATACGCGCCGCGCTCGGTCCGGAAGAATCGTTTGATGACCCATACCACGGCCACGATGGCCCCAATGAGGATCAGCACGCGCCAGCTCGTCAGGACGCGACTGAAATTCATCAACTGTTGTGTGACCCACGGCAGCTCCTGTCCGGCCCGTCGAATCTGCTCGCCGATGGTCGGAATCACCTTCGTGGTCAAGATCAGAATGGCCACGAGGCAGAAGGCAATCAGGACGATCGGGTAAATCATCACCGTCAGCACCTTCGATTCCACCCGCTGGCGTTTCTCCATGAAGCCGGCAATCGTCTTGAGGCTCTCGCCCAGAGTGCCGGTCACCTCGCCGACCCGGATCATGGCCACGTAGATGACGTCGAAATAATCGTCATAATCCTTCAGGGCATCAGTGAACGACTCACCCGTGACCACCCGGTCGCGAATCTCCGTCAAGGCCGTCTTGAACTTCGCGTTGGAGGTCTGCAGCGTCAGAACCGACAGCGACTCCGTCAGCTTGATCCCGGAATTCAGCAGCGTGGCAAGCTGCTTCGTGAAGTCGATGAGCTGCGCTTTGCCGGGCCGGCGGAGCCGCGCGAGAGGCGAAAGTACAAGGGATTTGCCTTCGACGGCGGAGGAGATTTCCGTGACGGAGGAGGGATGAATGCTCCGCATCCGCAACTGTTTTCGTGCGGCGTACGGAGTCTCGGCGGTAATGGTCCCCTTGACCTTCTTACCGCTGCCTGCTATCGCGATGTATTCGTATCTCGGCATAACGAAATCCGTTTATCCGACGCTCAGGCTCCTGCCTTCACGTCCGGTGGCATCCGCGCCGTTTCGGATGCTCCCTATACCACGTCCGACTGTGTCACCCGGAGCACCTCCGCGACCGTGGTGATGCCGGCGAGCACCTTGCGGGCGCCATCCATCCGCAGCGTCTGCATCCCGGCCTCCAGAGCGATTTTCTTGATTGTACCGGCGGTCTCGCGTCTGTATATGAGCTCCTGGATTTTTTCGCTGATGAGCATCACTTCGTAGATTCCCGTTCGGCCGCGGTAGCCCGTCTGGAAGCATCGCTCGCAGCCTTTTCCCGTATAGAATTTGGCGCCCTGATGATCGGCCAGCGACCCGAGGCCGAGCTCGCTGAGCTCCTGGTCCGTGGGCTGCGAAGGCTGCTGGCAATCCGGACAGATTCTTCGCACCAGCCGCTGCGCGACGATGGCAATCAGGGACGAGCTGACCAGATAAGGCTCGACGCCCAGGTCCAGCAAGCGGGTCACCGCACCGGCCGCATCGTTCGTATGCAGCGTGCTGAAGACCAGGTGGCCGGTCAGCGAAGACTGGATCGCCATGCGGGCGGTCTCGACGTCGCGGACCTCACCGACCATGATCACATCGGGGTCCTGACGCAGCACGTGCCGCAGGGAGGTCGCAAAGGTCATGCCCTTTTTGCTGGCCACCTGGATCTGGCTGATGCCTTCGAGCTGATACTCGATCGGGTCTTCGATGGTGATGACGTTCTTTTCCGCCGAGTTGATCCGGTTCAAATAGGCGTAGAGGCTGGTGCTCTTGCCGCTGCCGGTCGGTCCCGTGACGAAGATCACGCCGTGGGCGCGGTTCAGCAGCGAATCGAGCTTCTTCAGGTCGTCCGGCCACAGCCCCAGCTCGTCCAGGCCGTACACACCCGAGCTCTTGTCAAGAATCCGCAATACGCAGCGTTCACCGAAGCTGGTCGGAACGGTGCTCACACGCAGGTCCACCTCACGCTGGCCGAGGCGGACGGTGGATCGTCCGTCCTGCGGCATTCTGCGCTCGGCGATATCCATGCCCGCCATGACTTTGACGCGGGAGATAATCAGCGGCAGAACGTTACGGTTCAGGCTCAAAACATCGTACAGAATACCATCGACGCGGTAGCGAATCTGAACCTTCGTCTCATAGGGATGCACGTGCACATCGCTGGCCCTCATCTGCAGGGCCCGGAACAGGATATCGTTCACCAGTCGGATCACCGGGGGGCGATTGACCACATCCAGCAGGTCGTCGGAGGCGCTCACCTCATCGACCAACTGGTTCAGATTCTGCGAATCCAGCTCCTCGGCCACCTCCTCAATCACCGTGCTGCGCTGCTCGTACGCCGTGTCGATCACGGCCGTGATGGCGGCCCGCGTTGAAACCGCCGGCTTGACCGGCATCTGCGTCATCTTCGCGACATTGTCCAGCGCGTTCATGTCCAGCGGCCGCGAGAGCACGACCATCAGCTCGCCGTCACCCTGCTCCGGCTTGATGCCGATCAAGTGATGGTGCTGGGCGTAGGTGGCGGGGACTTTCTCCACGAACTCCTGAGGGACGGACCGGTCGGAAATCTCGTGCAGGTACTCCCAGCCGAGCGCCTCGGCAAACAGCTTCAGCACGGCATCCTCCGTGAAGTATGGGCACGCGAGCAGGACCTCGTCCAGCCGGCCGCGGCCCTTGCTCTCCTCCAGGAACCGGCTCAACTGGTCCGCATCGACCAATCCCGTCCTCTTTGCGGCTTGTACGAGCAATTCCTTCATACTGTCACCAACCTGTGATCGAGCGACCTTCCTTACTGGGCGTCCAGCACCTTCGGCGGGTCTATCGCCTTCGGCTTGATGCCCGGCCAATCCTGGTAGCGCTGGAACTCCAGCTCGTGCTTCTCGAACGCCATCCGGTTCTTCTCCGACAGCTTCTCCAGGTCTTTCATGCCCTGGGCCATCTCCGCCGGTCGAAGGATCTCGGCTTTGACGAACACGTACAGCTTGCTCTGCCGGTCCTCATTGTCGATGGTCCGGAACAATCCACCTATGAGCGGGATGTCGCCCAGGATCGGCACTTTCGAGCCGCCCTTGCTCTGGTTCATCTTCAGCAAGCCACCGAGGATGACAGTGCTGCCGTTGGGCAGCGTCACCGCCGTGTCCACCTGATTGGTTCTCGTATCCGGCGGTTTCGACAGGACCCCGGCGGACGAGGCCGTAAGGAAGTCCGACCGGCTCAGCATGATGTCCAGCCGCAGCAGGTCCCCTTCGCTGATGTGGGGCGTGATATTCAGCGTAATGCCGGCATTGTACGGATTGAAGCTCTTGGACGTCTGCACCGTGTTCTGCTGGATGCCACCCGTGCCGGTGGCAAAGGGGACCGAGGACGTCACTTCCACATAGGTCGTGTCTTCGGTCTTGATCTCGCCTTTTTCGTTGTCATTCACCATCAGCTTGGGCTTGGCCAGCACGCGCCCGTAGTTCTTCGATTGCATGGCCGTCAGAACCGCCCGGATGTCATTATCCGCATAGAACGCGGTCAGCGTCCCCCCAATGGAACTCACGAACTTGCCCACACTGTTGGAGTCGGCCGTGCCGTTGTTGAAGTTCTTGGTGAGCTGGAGATCGTAGTTGAACGCGTCGGTCTTGGTCACCTCGACCAGCGTGCAGTCAATCAGGACCTGCGGCCGGCGCTTGTCCAACTGCTTGATCAGGCTCCCGATCCACTCCTGGTTCTTCTTGTTGCCGTACACGATCAGGGAATAGGTGTTGGGGTCGGGAACGATCTTGATCTTCTCATCCCGGCTGACGACGGTCTTCTCGATCTTGCCGCCCTCCTTCTGCTGCTCGACCGTCTCCTGGATCAGACTCTGGAGAACCTCCGCCAGGTGGTTGGGCGAGGAGTTCTCGAGCGGGTAGATCTTATAGGGAATCTCGTCGGCAAGCATCTCGCTATCGACGTACTCAATGATGCTCGCGATCTTCGCGTGCTGCTCCGCCGTGGCATTGACCAGCAGCGCGTTTGTGGCCTCGACGACCACTACCTGCGGCTCTTCCACCAGCCCCTCTTTGGTCAGCTCTGTCGCCGGTGCCGCCGTGTCCGGCGTCTGGGGGGTCGGGGGCCGGGGCTGGCCCGGGATCTGGCCCGGATACCGGCTGGCGCCGGTAATCCGGGAAGAGTAGGTGGACATAGTCGTTTCCGGCAAGCGGCTGATAATGCCCAGCTCCTGCAGCTTCCGGGCTACCTCCTCCGCATCCACGTGCTTCATCCGGTAAAGCTGCAGCGCCCGCAAATCCTGCTGCTCCAGGTCCAGGGCATCGACCAAGCTATTGACGATACCCAACTGCTCTTCCGCACCGATCATCAGAATGCGATTGGTTCGTTCATCGGCATCCAGAAACACACCCGTCTTGGCGGCCTCGGGTACCTGTCCGGCCGCCGCCGCCCGGGCGCGGGCCGCCGAGGCCTGCACCGCGCGAAGCTGAGCCAAACGCGTCCGATACGCCTGATCCGTTTCGTTCGGCTGCCGCGTCACCGTAGCCGTGGGCTCCGGCTCCGCCACCGTGACCGGGACACTCTGAAGCTGCTCGGCCAGCGCCTTGACCTTGTCGGTCAGCGTCTTGGCCATCGTGTATCTCAACTGCCGGAACTTGAATTTCCTCGGCTCGCCGGGCCGGTCGATCAGCTTCAGCAGTTGGTCGATCCGTTCCATGCGATGGGCATACGCTGTCACGATCAGTGTCTTCTGGTTGGCGACCGGGGTGACTCCCACGGCCAGTCCCATCCCCTGCAGAAGGGTCTCGGCACTGGAAGTCTCGATATGTTTCAGCTCGAAAACGCGCGTGACCACCACGTCGCCGACCTCGACCGGCGTACCCGGACTCACCAATTCCGGATCGACGTTCAGGAACTCGGTCCTCGGCACCACTTTCACAATGTTGCCCCGGTACTGAGTCATGACGAGGTCCTTCGACTGCAGTGCCGGCTCCAGCAGAAGGTACAAATCCTTGACCTTCACGGGGCCCTGGAGATTTCCGTTGAGTTTCAGGGTCACCTCGCCGGTGACCTTTGCCGGGTCGTAGACATACGTCAGATTCAAGTACTTGCCGATCAGGTCCAACAGTTGAATGATCGGCAATTTCTCGGGCAGCGTCAGGCCAATCGGCTGCTCGCCGTTGGGCAATGCACCAGGCTCATAGGGCGATCCGGACAATTTCGTCGGGGCCGATAGCGACGCGGGATTGGGCGTCTGTGCCGGTGACGCCGGCATCTGGTCGGCCGGCTTCGATTCGACCTGCAGCGGCGTTACCTGGTTTGAGTCGAGCGGCACGACTTCGCCCGGACGAATGGTGCCGGTCTGTCCGGCAGCGGCTTCGGGGGACTTCTCCGGCTCGGCCGGCGCTTGCGGCTCAGCACCCACGCGCTGAAGCCCCGGAGGCAGCACAGGCTTCGTCGTGTCCGTACCAGGCTGCGTTGCCCCCGTGTCAGGCTGTGTTGTGGCCGCATTGGACTGCCCCAGAGCCACTTTGCTGCTTGCCTGTTGAGAGTCCACCGCGGCAACGGGGGCGGGCTGGAGGTCAGGCTGCGAGACCGGCGCCGAGTGACGCTGAGATTTGATCTCATTCGCCCGCCGGCGCATCTCATCCAGCTTCTGCTGCATTTCCGGCGTCAACGTGAATTTCTTCTGATTGCCGTCGGCCTGCGGTGAATTCGCTTTCGCTGAGCCCTCTGCCGGATTCTTCGAAGAAGATTCCGCCAGCGCGGTCGCCTGGATCGTAGGAGTAATCGCCGCCGGATTCTCCGGCGGTGCCGAGGCTTTTCGCTGTTTCAGGACTTCCGGCCCCATCTCGACGGCGGTCTTGATATCCCGCAACTGAAAAGCCGGAGCGATGGCTACGACGACGCCGTTGTGGATGTCGATGATCGCCCTCATTTTCGTCTTGTCCCGGGGCGGACTCGCGAACGTCCCGATGGACACTCCGCCTACGGCCTCCGCAATCTGCTCGTTCGAGGGCATCATCGCGGCCGTCGAGGCGGATCCCAGTTCCTTGACGTCGAAGTCGGTCCGCGTATCCACGATTTCCAGGACAGTGATGGCTTTCTGCAATTCGCCGGGCTCGGCAGTGACCAGCAGTGAATCGGTGCCCGGCAGCCGGGTAGCGGTCCCGATCTTCAGTCGGGTCAGGAATTCTCTGGCCCGCTCCGGTGGGATATGGGTCACGGGAATGAGCTTGTAGCCCGGCGGAGTGCTCCCGTCGAGGGCAAACAAAGGCCCGCCGCACATAAAAAGGACGACGAGGAAGACTTCAGCAAGCGACCGATAACGCTCCTTATGGGGGACATGCCATTCCGTCATCGTTTATTACCTCTACTCCAAATCACCCTTCTCGATACTTCTAAAACGGCCAAAGTGCTGCACGTCAAAGACAAACCCTCGGCAGGCAATCCCTTTTGCAAACGAGAACTCCGCCTCGTACTCAGTACCAGTCGAGCATACAGCATCAGCTACTTAGTCAGACAACGGGGGGGAGCAAAAGTTCCCCCTCCGGCCACAAAAAAACAGCATTTTCAGTGCTGGTAAGAAATGTTAGTCCCTGGCTCCGAAGGCTGTGAAAGGCGGCGCCGCTGCTCGAATCCCGGTGAGCATCGCCCGGTCTTATAATCGTGCGTGGCAAGGACGTGAATCCATGCACAGGACGGTGGCCCAGGCGGTGCTCGGTCTGTGACGGCATCTCATTGGAAGCTGAATCCGGGATGCAAAGAGATTAGAATCTGAGAGCCGATCAATTCTTTGTAGCGCGAGAGCCGCTGAGGCGCTTCAGACGCTCTCGCCATTTGTCATCTTTCGGGCTGCCCTTACTGCCATTCAGTTCCTCGCCCAGATTGCCCAGTTTTTTGGCTTCTTCGGTGCTGACGCGCGAGGATCGGAATTCCTCGATCAGCTTCTGCTGGGCGGCCGCCCGATTGGCAGGGTCCTTATCCAATTCCCTGAGTCTGGCGGCCAGATCGCCGAGATTCTGCTGCTCTTCCGGACTGAGTCCTGCGGCCGTGGAATCAGCGGGCGTGGCAACCGGCTGGCTCGCCATGGCCGGCTGTGCTACGGGATGGCTCGGAGCCTGTCCAATTGTTGGTTGGCGCGGTGCGGGTGCTTCGAGCATCGGGACTGCCTTACCCGTTTCGAGCATACTGCCCGTCTCCGGCGGCTGTTCCACCATCTTCTCGACGTCCTGGCGACCATCCCAGTAAATGATGCGGTCGCTTCTCACTTCCTTGACGACGATGTGGCCGATCTGGCTGCCCGGCTGGACCCATTGATACGTCTGGTCCGGCAGACGGATGTACGCAAAGGAGAACGCCGGACTGGGTGAGTAGCTCAGCCCGACAAGATTGAAATTGGCGGATACGACTGGCGGTGTGACCGACGGTCGGACAGCGGCGCGGGCGGCTGTCGCCGGGGCTTGGGCCGACGTCGGAACTCTGGGCTTCAGGATGTCTGCAAAAAGCTCCGCCTGCTTGACCAACGGTGGCGTGGTATCCTGACTCTGGTCTTTGTCGGGATGCTGTTCCTTGAATCGGTCCACGGCACTGGGTGCGTCAAGCACTTTTTTCACCTGCTTGTCGCTACGGACTCCGAAACTGATCAGCGAAACCGGTCCGAGAACCGAGGCCAGCACAACGCCCGCTAAGAGTACCGCCGCCACACTGGTTATGCGCAATGTCCGAATCATAAGGAACACCCTTCCTTCTTAGTTTTTGACATTGCCGGCGGCGGCGGGTTCCCTCCAATGCACAATTTTTTGCATATATTCCTGCTCGTGCCCGGTATACCCGCCGCTTCGCTCCGGGGTATGGCAGTTCAGGCAGGTCATCTTTGGCTGGCTGGTGGCCGTCTGACCAAACGTCCGAATATGTTCGGAACCAGGTCCATGGCAGTTTTCGCAGCCGACGTCCTTCAATTGCGGCGTCCTGGCCTCCGTTATGAAACCACGCTCATACTCCATACCGACCACGTGGCAGGCGACACACTCCGGATCATACTCCGAGCCAACCTTCTTCAGTGAAGCCAGTGCGTGGGCGTGAGGCTGTGTGCTCCACTTCTGGTATTCGGGCTCATGGCACCGCTTGCAGGAGTTCGAGCCAGCGAACGCCAGGTCCCCCGGCAAGGGCATGCGCGGGTGTTTCTCCAGCAGATTGCTTTCCTTAACCAATTGCTGGTACTGCTTATAGAGTTGGACAAGAGTGTCATCATCAGGCAGTTTCGTCTCAATGGGGATCGGCTCAAATCGCAGGGCCAACTCCCCGGTCTGCGCGCCGACGGCCGCATCCAGCCGGCATACGTAACGTCCGAAACGGCCGATAGTAAAGACCAGAGGCCTAACGCCGGGGTCACTCAAAAGGTGGGGCTCATCAGAATCGGAGGGACAGATAATACAGTCGATCCCAGGCATCTGGGTTGCCAGGGCCTTGACAACGCCAGGGTCACCGCGTTCCAGGATGAGAATATCGAGCGTGGACAGGCCGGAAGTCGCGACGAAAAGCCCGGCCGCCTGCTCCACGGGTGAGGTCTCCGGATCAAAGGCCGCAATTCGCACAGTTACCTCTCGCCCGCGGCATGTGAACCGCTTCGTAAACACCTCCGACGGGCGGCGTTCCGCCGTCCGAATCATACGGAATCCCTGCGGCGGGTCCGCCGGCAAACCCAACGGCCCGGCTATTTCGAGGTCACGATCCGTCAAGTGAACAACATCGTAGTTAAGGTGCTTGAGGGCCTCAAAGAGTATACGGAACTTGATCAGGTCCTGCTCGCTGTCGCTCCCAACCAGAGAGCCGGTCTCAACGAGCAGCCGGTTCGATACCGGCACACTGTTGAAGATGGCGGCACGCTTTTCGAGACCGCCGAGTTGCCCGCCCGAGCACCCGCACGGCTTGAGCGAGCCCAGCTCATTTCCCGTGAAGAACATCGTGAGCGCCGCATCGCCCCCAGATGGTTGCGGCGGGCGTTCGCCCGTGCCGGAGAGACACGACAGGCCCGCCGCCAGCGCACAAATGCTTGCTAACGCGAAGCTTATGTTGAGTCGCCGGCTCAACGATCGACATTGACCATTCGTGGGCTTGCCCGCGTCAGACACTTCACATACCACTTTCTCAACGGAAGCCCCGGAACTGGATGGACAGTGTCTCCCCATCCTTGATCTTCACTTCCAGCACGTCGGACAGGACGGAGCCTTCACTCTCAGACGCCAGTGCGGTGATTTCGACTCGCAACTGATAGCGATTGCCGACTTTCTTCTGGTCCAGGACCTTGACCATCCCCTTCTGGGACGAAGCGGACTCGATCTCGAACTCATCCCGGTAATTGGCGAGAATCCAGATTTCGCGCTGGACGGGCTGGCCGGCCTTCAGATTGAACACCATAACTTGCGGCGGGTTAACCGTGAATTCGGGCAGAACATCGTACAGCAGCCGGACGGTCTTGCACTCCGGGTGCGTTACGCTGATGGCGACCTGCCCTCTTTGATTGCGCTGGATCTTCGTCATATCCACCTTGGCTTTGAGCACGAACTCGGTCGCCTTGACGGCAGGGTCGAATTCGGCCGAGATCGTATTGGCGGTGCATTTGAAGCCTGAGATAGAGAACGGCTTGCCGTCAAGGCTGATCAGGGTAATATCGCCGCAGCCGGCGTTGTCCTGCCTCAGGAACAGTCTCAACCTTTCCGGCTTGCAGCTTATCCGTTGAACAATGGTGGCTTTGATTGTCAGCGTTACCACACTTTGGTCCGGATCGTTCGTATATAGATAGAGGTTCTTCGTCATGGAGCCGGGATAGGCGCTGGCCGGATAATCGATCTCCAGTGCGCCGCTGGCGCCGGAAGCGTATTCCTGCCCGTTCTGAACGCCTTTGGTTGACACCCCGCAGCAGCTCTTGACCTGGGTGATTTTCAGCGGCGCCTTGCCTGTATTGGTAAACTTGAACTGCACAGTGTGGCTGGTGTCGGGCCCGATCTCGCCGAAATCGTGGACGACCTTTTCCAAGGTGATTTTCGGCGTTTGCGGTCCCTTGGTCGAAGCCGGCTGCTGGCAGCCTGACTGGGCGAGCAGGAATAACACAACTAAGGGCGAAACGCACAGGGCAAACAACGAATTCCCCCTTCCGGACAGGGTAATTGTCGCGTTAGTTTGATGTTCTCGGGTCATGTGGTGCACTCCAAAATTCCGATTCGAGTCATCTGATTGATTTTGCCGCCGTATTGTAGCTGTGTGTGGTTCTGCAAGCAAGAACCACGTTCAATCCAAGAGAATCGGATGGCTGCCGCTCCAGGTTGAAAAATTCTGTTGAAAAGTATGCCTGGTGGGGTAGAATGAATAGTTTAGGGCATATTTGGGAGTTACAGGCATGAAGGAAAAGATACATCCGAAGTACGAAAAAGTAGTGGTCCACTGCGGCTGCGGCAACACGTTCGAGACGCGCAGCACATCGGACGCGATCCACGCGGAAATCTGCTCGATGTGCCATCCGTTCTACACGGGCAAGCAGAAGTACGTCGATACAGCCGGCCGCATCGAGCGCTTCCAGAAAAAGTACGGCTCGGGATACATGAAAAAGGGTAAAGAAGAACAGAAGCAGTAGCGCTCCAGGGATTTGTGGTTAGGCTCCTGCTCCCGCCGCCGCGAGGGGTAGGGGCTTTTTCTTATGTGCGGACAACCTGCCGCGGGGAAGGACAGGTTTCCGCTTGGGTTGGATTCACCCTCTGACACGTGGACCGAATGGATAAAGAGCAGGATAGTCTTCTGGTAAAGCTGGAGGAGATCGACGCACGCTACGCGGAGATCGAGCGCCAGATCTCTGATCCGGCCATTGCCAAAGAACCGGCCCGGCTCATCGCCCTGTCCAAAGAGCGAAGCAAGCTGCAATCCATCGTCTCGAAGTATAGCGAGTACAAGAAGGCCGTTGCGGGAATCCGGGATGCCGAGCAGATGGTCAATGACCAGACAGTGGAGCCGGACCTCCGTGCCCTGGCCGAAGAGGAGATCGAGCAGCTCAGCGCCCGAGCTGAACAACTGCGGGAGGAAATGCAGAACACGCTGGTCATGGCCGACGACCTGCACGTCGACTCGGTCATCATGGAAATCCGCGCAGGGACGGGCGGCGAGGAGGCCGCTCTGTTCGCACGCGACCTGCATAATATGTACGTGCGATACGCCGATAGCCGGCGGTGGAAAATGGAGCTGCTCGACTTCAGTCCCTCCGACATGGGCGGCTTTCGCGAAATGATCTTCAACATCAAGGGCGAAGGCGTGTGGTCGGAGCTGGGCTACGAGGGCGGCGGCCACCGGGTGCAGCGTGTGCCCGAGACCGAGGCGCAGGGCCGCATCCACACGTCGGCGGCGACCGTCGCCGTGCTGCCCGAGCCGGAAGAGGTCGACGTCGAAATCAAGCCCGAAGATGTGGTCGAACACGTCAGCCGGGCCGGCGGACCGGGCGGCCAGAACGTCAATAAGGTCAGCAGCGCCATCCGGCTCGAGCATGTCCCGACGGGCATTACCGTGAACATGCGCGAGGAGCAGAGCCAGCACAAAAACCGTGCCAAGGCCTGGCGTATCCTCCGCAGCCGGGTCTATGAGCTCTACGAGGGCAAACGCCGGGCCGCGCGCGACTCACAGCGCAAAACCATGATCGGCTCGGGCGACCGATCCGAAAAAATCCGAACGTACAACTACCCGCAAAATCGCGTGACCGACCATCGCATCGGCCTGTCGCTGTACAATCTGGACCGGATCATGGCCGGGGATATGGGCGAGCTGATCGCCGCCCTGCGGGAATATGACCGGCAGCAGCGATTGAAGAACCTGCAAATCGCGCCGAAAGCGGGCGCCTCCGCGTCCAAGTGATCGGGCGGACGCGTCTATGGGAGCGTATGACAGTCGTCGTCACAGGAATGGTTGGCCTCAACAAGAAGAGTTATCTTGAGGAGGTCTGCCGCCTCGCCCGCCGGAAGGGGAAAGAGGTGGTGCTCTGCAACGTCGGCGACCTGATGTACGCGGAGGCGCCGGACATCCCGGCCGGGAAAATCCTGGACATCTCGCTCAAGCGGCTGGCCTCGCTGCGCCGCAGCGTGTTCAAAGACATCATCGTCCAGGCCCATCAGGCGGCCGACGTGATCGTCAATACCCATGCGACGTTCCGGTGGCGGCACGGGCTCTTTCCCGCCGTCGATTTTGACCAGATGCGACAGCTCGACGCGGATATGTACGTCTGCCTGATCGATGGCGTCGCGGCCATGCACCTGTGGCTGCTGGAGGACCACACCGCCGAGCACAGCCTCAAGGACCTGATCGTCTGGCGCGAGGAGGAAATCATCAGCACCGAGATGCTCTGCAAGGGCATCAACGACAAGGTGCCCTTCTACTGCCTGGCCCGAGGCAGCGAGCACGAGACCACGGAAACCTTCTATCGTCTCGTGTTCCAGCGACAGCTCAAAAAGGTCTATCTCAGCTTCCCCATGACGGCGGTGGCGCGCATCGAAGCCGTCAAAAAAGAGATTGCCGAGTTCCGCGAGTGGATGAAGCAATGGTTCATCTGCTTCGACCCCGGCGACCTGGAGGAGGCTCACCTGCCCGGCATGGCCCGGCAAGCCCGCGCGCAGGGCCTCGATGCCATCGAGGTCACCGCCCGGAATCGGCCGGTCCGCCTGAGCGTCGAAGAGGTCCTGCAAATCGAGCGCGACATCAACAATCAAATCTACGCGCGGGACTTCCTGCTCATCGACCAGGCCGACATGATCGTCAGCTTCGTACCGGCGCTGCCCGATGGCAGGGCCGCCATCTCCAGCGGCGTGGAACGCGAGCTCCAGCACGCCCACGAGGCCGCGAAAGAGGTCTACGTGATCTGGACGGCCAAGCAGAGCCCTTCCGTCTTCGTCACCCAGACCGCCAATGCGGTGTTTTCGAGTGTCGACGACGCCGCACGGTTTCTTCAGAATTCCGGACAATTGGCCCCATAGATCCTGTGCCGTCAAGAGGAACTCGGGAATTCTCAACCATGGCCTTTGCATCGCAGGTACCAATGAACGAACAGGGCATTTTCAGCGGGAATCTGGCGGAACACATCGACCATACGCTGCTGAAGGCCGAGGCGACGCGGGAGGAGATTCTGCGGCTGTGCGAGGAGGCCGCCTCGTATGGTTTTCACGCCGTATGTGTGAATGGGCGATGGCTGCCGCTGGTTGCGGAACGGCTGCACGATACGACGGTACAGGTCGCAGGGGTGGTGAGTCTGCCGCTCGGCGCCGATACGACCAGGATCAAGGTCGCCCAGGCGGAGGAAGCCATCTACGCCGGCGCCGATGAAATCGATATGGTTGCCGATCTGGCGGCTATTGTTGAGGCGGATGCACAATATCTGCTGCACCAACTGCGGTCCGTGCTGAAGGTCTGCCGGTCCATGAGGCCGCCCGTCCTGTTGAAGGTCATCATCGAGTCGGCGGCCCTGACCCGCGAGCAGAAGGTCTTCGCCTGCCAGATCGCCCAACAGGCCGGCGTGGATTTCGTCAAGACGAGCACGGGCTTTCATCCCGCCGGGGGAGCGACCGTAGAAGATGTGAGACTCATGAAGGAGGCCGCTCCGCATTGCCGGATTAAGGCCGCCGGCGGAATCCGGACCGCCCAGCAGGCCCTCGCCTTTCTCGAGGCCGGAGCCGAGCGGATCGGGACCACCTCCGGCGTGCAGATCATGAACGAGCTCAAGGTGTCGAGGAAATAATGGCAGGTGGAAGCAACGGTACCTGCAGAATCCATTACAAAAAGATCCCTGCACATACGACCCTCCGGGCCTTGAGTGAGACGTTTTCCGCACTGCCCTTTCCATCCATCCTCGGTGGCAATCCGGCCAAAGCGAGTGAGGATGGATTCAGCTACTGGGCCGCCGAGCCAAGAGACCTGTTCGAATTCACATCGGCACAGAAAGACCCGTTCTCGAAGCTCGAACGTGCCTTGGGCCGGTACCGGCTCGGCAATGACCCTGCCGTCGATCATAGTGCCACAACGGCGGCGGCGCCCCTGCCCGCCGGCCTGTTCTGTGGCGGGTGGATCGGTTTTTTCGGCTATGAGCTGGGTCGGCACATTGAGCGGCTGCCGGGCAGCGCGATTGACGATATTCCTATGCCTCTTGTCCGGTTGTGCTTCTATGATCGGCTCATCGCCTATGACCACGGCTCGGACGTCTTTTGGATTCTTGCCCTGGAGCGGGCCGGCGACTCGGAAAGCCCGGCCCAGAAAATCGCCGCCCTCGAACGCTGCCTGGATCGATCCGAACGAATCCGGCCCGTGGAGCCGGCCTCGGCGAACGTGGAAAACGTCGAGTTCGACAGCATCCCGCGCAACATGACACAGGATAATTATCTGGACGCCGTGAAGCGGATAAAAGTCCACATTCGCGACGGCGACGTTTACCAGGTGAACTTCTCCCAGCGTTTCGAGCAGCCCTTTGCCGGCCGGCCCATCCGGCTCTTTCACTGGCAAAACCAATACAATCCCAGCGGCTATGCCGCCTATATCGATGCGGGCAGCTTCCAGGTCGTCAGCGCCTCGCCCGAGATGTTCGTCACGGTGCACGAAGGTCTGATCCGAACGAAACCGATCAAAGGGACGCGGCCCTACATAAACGCTTCGGACCCGCACACGTTGACGCTCAATCGACAATGGTTCCATGAGTTGCTGACCAGTGAAAAGGAGCAGGCGGAGCTCAATATGATCATCGATCTGGAGCGCAACGATGTGGCACGGGTCTGCAAGCCCGGCACCCGCCGCGTCATTCAACCGAGGACCATCGAGACCTATCCCACCGTCTACCATGCCGTCGCCACAGTTGGCGGAGAGCTGCGAGAGGAGATCACGCTCAATGACATTCTCAAAGCCATGTTTCCCGGCGGCTCGATCACCGGCGCCCCCAAGATTCGCGCCATGGAGATTATCGAGGAGCTCGAGCCGACGGTCCGAGGGGTCTACACGGGCTCCATCGGCTTTATCGGCCTCGACGGCACTGTCTGCTTGAACATCGCTATCCGAACGGTTATCATCACCAGCGGTATTGCCTTTGTGCAGACCGGAGGCGGGATCGTGGCCGACTCCGACCCGCAGGCCGAATGGGATGAGACGATAACAAAGGCGCGAGCACTGTTGGCGGGCATCAGGGCCGTCCAGAATGGGCAGTCGGCGTGCTGAGCCGGCCCGGACAATGACAGATGACGACGACCAGCAAGGTCTTCTTGAACGACGAGTTGATGGAAGTGGGAAACGCCCACGTTTCCGTGACCGACAGCGGTTTCCTGTATGGTGCCGGGCTCTTCGAGACCATGCGCAGCCGCCATGGAGTGGTTTTCCACCTGCAGGATCACCTGGACCGGCTGTTCTGCAGCGCCGAGGCTCTTTCGATCGTTCACTCCTATGAAAAAGACTACCTGAGAGAGGCCGTTTACAAGGTGCTGCAAGCCAACGAGCTGGCGGATGCGCGTCTGCGGCTGACCCTGACCGGTGGCCCCTTGCTGGAGTCGGAGCAGGAGCGAAAGCCGACACTGCTGATCACGGCCACGGAATTCCGCCCCTATCCGGCGGAGTACTATCGGACAGGCGTGCTCGTCGTGCTCTGCCCCTTCCGACAGAACCCGACGGACCCGGCGTGCGGACATAAGAGCACGAGCTATTACCCGCGTCTGCTGGCGCTCAATCTGGCGCACCAGAAGCGGGCCGCAGAAGCCTTATGGTTTACCACGGACAGCCGCCTGGCGGAGGGATGCGTCAGCAATGTCTTTCTCGTGAAGAATTCGGTTCTCTACACGCCGCCGGTGGGCACGCCGGTGCTTGCAGGTATTGCCAGAAAGACCGTCTGCCAACTGGCCCAGCCGCAATCCCTCGAGCTGGTCGAGAAAGACCTGTACATATCGGATCTGCTGGAGGCGCATGAGATATTCCTGACCAACGTGATTATGGAGGTGCTGCCGGTCATCAGCGTGGAGAAGCATACGGTGGGTGAGGGCAAGGTCGGGCCGGTCACCAACAGGGTCCGGGAAGCTTTTCAGCAGACGGTGGAGCAGGAATGCAAGAGGCAGGAATGAAAGCGAAAGATATTGCCGGCGTGGTCGAGAAGATCGCGCCGCTCGGTCTGGCCCAATCCTGGGATAACGTCGGGCTGCTCCTCGGCGATCCGGAGCGACCGATCCGGAACGTCCTTCTGACCATCGACGTGACACAGGCCGTGGTCGCCGAGGCCAGGGAGCTCGGCACGGACTTGATCCTGAGCTACCACCCGGTCATCTGGGACGGGCTCAAGAGGGTGAGGACCGACGATCGATCAAAGACCGTTTACGAGCTGATTCGTGCCGGCATCGCCGTCTTCTCCATCCACACGGCCCTGGACGCCGTCGCGGGCGGTGTCAATGACGGCCTGGCGGAAATCCTGGGCATTCAGGATCCCAAGCCTCTCGGCGATTACGTCGAGTACGCGCCGCAGGAGAACTATAAGCTGGTCGTGTTCGTGCCGGTCGATGCGATGGCCGAGGTCGCGAACGCGATCTTCGAGGCCGGGGCGGGATGGATCGGCAACTACAGCCATTGCGGATTTCACGCGGAGGGTACCGGGACTTTTCTGCCGCTGGAGGGAGCCAGGCCGGCCATCGGTCGAAAGGGCAGGCTCGAGAAGGTCCCGGAGGCTCGGTTCGAGACGATTGTGTCGGCGGACAAGGTCCAGGCCGTCGTCGAGGCCATGAAAAAGGCCCATCCGTACGAGGTGCCGGCATTTGACATCGTCAAGCTTTTCGATTATGCAAGCCGATTCGGATTGGGTAGAATCGGCACGTTGGCTGAGCCCCTGCGGCTGAAGCAGATTATCGAACGGGTCAAACGCCGGACGGGGGCCAAGGCCGTCGGGCTCGT
>Ga0315281_10000688_pt1 | contig 47805 bp, 46 predicted proteins | sample YL17G07_0_MG_FD_204540 | JGI IMG/M metagenome (GOLD analysis project Ga0315281, IMG submission 204540) | Sediment microbial communities from Yellowstone Lake, YNP, Wyoming, USA - YL17G07_0 | ecosystem: Environmental > Aquatic > Freshwater > Lake > Sediment | place: USA: Wyoming | collected...
GTTTATGGCGTGGATCTCCAGCTCGCAGCCATTGCAGGAGCCTGAATCAACCTGCCGTATGGTCAGGCTTCTCCTGAAATGCTTCATGATGGCTTCTTCCAGGCGTGGTCCCGTCCGGGTTATTTTTCCCTCAGTGGCCGGTGCAAGGGGCTCGGTGACTATGCCGGTCCGGAAAATCTGGCGAAGAATTCGTATCATAGATCATGCCCTGAATATGATTGATTAAAGCTCTTGTTGCAGAGCGGGAAGTCGGGAACGATGTTCCCGGGTATCGCCTGTTCAAGCCCGAGCCAGTTGACACTGGAGGGGTCCCTCACCATACACCTGTTGATCTCTGCACGCGGGCCCGCCTGGAGCCAACAAATAATCTCCCCACGCCAGCCTTCAACTGAGGCAAAACCAGCTGTGTCCGGTAATGGAACACCTGGATTGACGGATACAGGACCGGCGGGAAGGCCTGCAAGAATGGCGCGTATCATACGGATGGATTCCCTTATCTCCTCAACCCGGACCCAGACCCGCGCATGGACATCTCCGGATATGAGGACCGGCACGTTTACACCAATCGTATCATAGGGCGGAAAAGGGTTCTGCAGTCTGCAATCCAGGTTAAGACCGCTTGCGCGCGCAACAATGCCTACCGTACAGAGTTCCCGGGCCTTTTCAGAAGAAAGAATTCCCGTGTCCCGCACCCTGTCTTCAAGGGAGGGGTTTTCGTCATAGATGACCACAAGCCGCTCGAACTCCTTTGAGAGCCCGTCAAGTTCTGTCAGTATGTCCATCTTCCCCTGGTCCGTGATATCCACGGTCACTCCGCCCGGCACGACCCTGTCCATGATGGACCGGTGGCCAAAGAGCGCGGCATTGGTGCGGAGCATAATTTCCCTGAGCCGTGAAAGCTGATAGAGCATGAAGGCGAAGGCCGCGTCATTACATACGGCCCCTATGTCGCCCAGGTGGTTTGCTATGCGCTCCCGTTCAAGGAACAGCGCCCTGAGCCACTGGGCCCGTGCCGGGACGGCGCAGTGCGTCATGGACTCAAGGGCCATGCAATAGGCAAGGCTGTGCGCCACCGTGGTATCGCCCGATATCCGGCCCGCCAGCTTCACCCCGTTGTCCCAGGAGAGAGACTCGAACTTTTTTTCTATCCCTTTATGAACATAACCAAGCCGCTCTTCGAGGTTTATGACCATCTCCCCCACAGCCTGGAAACGGAAATGGCCCGGTTCGATTATTCCCGCATGGACCGGTCCCACCGGTATTTCGTAGACCCCTTCGCCCCCGGCCCTGGCCCATTTATAGTCGCCTTTGACCCTCGGCAGCGGTTTGCAAGAGGTATAGGATTTTCTGAGGGGAAAAACATCCTGGGGCCAGTCCTCGAATTTTATCCATGGCCGCATGTCGGGATGTCCCGAGGGGATTACGCCCATGAGGCTCTGCATCTGTCGCTCAAACCGGTAGGCAGGGACATACCTCTTGGTAAGGCTTGGGAAGGCGGGGTCATTCAGGGGCAGTTCCGACCGCACGATGAGGTATTCGTTGCCGAACCGGTAGCAGGCAAAAACAGCGAACCCGCCTCCGAAAGGCGTTTCATCTGTCGCCCATTCCGCGGCAAGGAGGGCGTATGCTTTTTTCAGTGTTACGGCGGCACGTCCGAATTTGTCCCTCGGCACCGTGCAGGAAATTACGGAAGTGGGATACTGTCTCTTATAGAACTGCACGGTAGTCCCAAGCGCTGCTGTCAGGGCGTCGGTCAGTATGCTCATTTCAGCAACTCCACTGCGGTGTGGAACCACCGGTTAAGAAAATCGGGCAGATAAAGGCCTATTACCAGGACCAGAGTCATATGAAGCAGGACAGGCACATGGGCCACTTTAAGGTAGCGCTGATGCGGGGGCGCTTCCCCTGCAACCATGGGCTGTACCTTCCTGAAAAGGGCCGCAAAGGCCACCCCGAGACCTAATAGAAGAAAGGGGGTCATCAGGGGCGCATCTTTTATGGTAGCCGTAAGGATAAGGAACTCACTGGTGAAGATGCCGAACGGCGGCATACCCACTATGGCCATGACCCCGAACATCATTCCCCAGCCGACAAGGGGGTTCCCTTTAAAAAGGCCCTTGATCATGTCCATCTCCTGGGTCCGGTGCATTTGGGACGCATGACCCACGGTGAAAAAGATGGCGGATTTTGCCAGACTGTGAACGAGCATATGCAGGAGCGCCCCGAAGGTGGCTATGGGTCCGCCGAGACCGAAGGCAAAGGTCGCTATGCCCATATGTTCGATGGATGAATAGGAAAACATGCGTTTAATGTCTTTCTGCCTCAAAAGAGAAAAGGCAGCCACAAGAATCGAAAGAAGTCCGAAACCCATCATGATGTTGCCGGCATAGTGCGTGTGGGTGGAGCCGTCCACAAGCACCTTACACCTGACAAGGGCATAGAGCGCGATATTCAGCAGAAGACCGGAGAGCACGGCGGAAATCGGCGTAGGGCCTTCACTATGAGCGTCGGGCAGCCAGTTGTGCAGAGGCACGAGTCCCACCTTTGTCCCGTATCCCACCATGAGAAAAACGAAGGCGAGGGACAAAACCGTGGGTTCGAGTTTGTCGCTGACCCGGCTCAGGTTGGTCCACAGGAGCGCCTCTCCCCCTTCCCCAAGCACCTTTTCAGCCGCGAAATAGAGAAGGACTGTTCCGAAGAGCGCCTGCGCGATACCGACGCCGCAGAGGATGAAATATTTCCAGGCGGCCTCGATGGCCGTCGGCGTCCGGTAGAGAGAGACGAGAAGCACCGTGGAGAGGGTCGCCAGTTCCATGGCTATCCAGAGCACGCCGATATTATTGGTCAGCAGGCACAGGAGCATGGCAAAGATAAAGAGCTGGTACATGGCATGATAGAAACGCATACCCACATGTCCCACGCGCCCATGCTCCCTTTCCCTGCGCATGTACCTCCGGCTGAAGATGGCGGTGGTCATGGAGACAAAAGAGGTCAGGACAGCCAGGTAGACATTGAAGGCGTCAACGAAAAAGAATTCCCCTCCCGCTGTCATCGGGCCCTTTTCGTAGACCTGCAGCGCAAGGCCTATGCCGGCGATGAAGGTCGCCGCAGAGCCCAGGATATTGATTTCCGGAGCAAGCCTCCTGTCCCCCACAAAGGCGAGGAGAGCTGCTGCAAAGAGGGGTACGCCCAGCAAAATGAGCAGTATCATCTTTCCGTCAGTCCCCTTCCTTCAGGCGCGCCATCTGTTCCACATCGAGACTGTCGAAGGTCGTATGTATATGGAAAAAGAAAATGCCGAAAATGAAAGCCGCAATCAGCACATCGAGGGCCACGCCCAGTTCCACCACCAGAGGCATGCCGTATGTTGCGCTTGTCGCGGCAAAGAAGAGGCCGTTCTCCATTGCCAGGAATCCGATGATCTGCGTTACCGCGTGTTTCCTCGTAATCATCATCAGGAGCCCGATCATAACTGTTGCAAGGGCCACCGCGAGGGTGGAACGCGTTATCAGCGAGGAGAGTTCCCTCACCGGAGCTGTAAGGTGGTAGGAGAAAATAACGAGAATTATCCCTATGAGCATGGTCAGGGGGATATTCATGATGGTCTCCACCTCTTTGCGGATTTTGAGGCGCACAATGAGGACATGGAGGATATAGGGCAGAAGTATCACCTTGAGAGAGAGGGTCAGGAGCGAGGATATGTAGAGGTGATGCTTGCTCGCCACAAAACCGATCATGGCGGTGTTGACCGACAGGAAGAGTCCCTGCCAGGCAAACAAATGAATAAGGCCGTTGATCCTTCTCTGCACAAGCATGGCAAAGGCGGTGAGAAGCACCAGCGCCGCAAGAAAGCTGTTTATCTGAGCTATGGCGTGCAGGTTCATGTTACTCCAGGATATAGAAAGACAACATTCCGAGGGTCGCCATCAAAAAAGCGGTCCCGAGGAATTCAGTCAATCTGAATAATCTCATTTTTGCCAGGCCGGTCTCTATCAGTACGATGCCGAATGCTACAAGTCCCAGTTTAAGCGTCATGGCAATGAAAGCCGTAACTATTTCCATAAGTCCTACGCCTGAGGCAATCCCCCACGGAGCAAAACAGGCTATGCCGAGCATAACGAAAAGAGAGAGCTTCATCATGCCGGCCCATTCGATCAACGCAAGGTGCCTGCCTGAATATTCGAGGATCATGGCTTCGTGTATCATGGTCAGTTCGAGATGAGTCGAAGGGTTATCTACCGGGATCCTCCCTGTCTCAGTAAGAGTGATGAGGACAAAGGCCAGGAAGGCAAAGGCGAGGGAGGGCCTCAGTACCGACTGGCCGCTGCATATGACCTGGACGATATAGGAGAGCGAGGTTGACTGGTTGGCCAGCGACACGGTAAAGATGGACATGAGCATTGCCGGTTCCGCCAGTGATGCAATGGTCATTTCCCTGCTCGACCCCATGCCTCCGAAAGCGGCGCCTATGTCCATACCGGCCAGGGCGGTAAAAAAACGCGCGACGGCAAAGAAACCCACAAGCACGATAACATCGGCAGTGGGCGCCAGCGGCAGGTCAACAGACAGTATGGGGATGATCCCTCCGGCCAGGACGGCGGTGCCGAAGACGAGATACGGCGTGAAGCGGAATATCCAAGATGCGTTTTCAGCCAGTATCACGTCCTTGGCGAAGAGTTTCGCCAGATCGCGGTAGGGCTGCAGGATGCCGGCGGAGGACCTGCCCTGTGACCAGCATTTAAGCATCCTGACCCAGCCGATAAACAGGGGCGAAAGGCCAATGAGTAATGCGACCTGGACTATTTCTATGGCCAACTGACGCAGTATCATCGCGTAAACACCAGGAGTATAATAATGGTGATAAACGAATATATCAGGTATGTTTGAATACGTCCGCGCTGCAGATTGCCGATCCTGCGCGAAACCCAGAAGCTGGCCCCGATAATGGGTTTGTATACCCAGCCCCAGAAGCGGTCCCTTACACGCAGGAAATAATGCAGTTGCTTGGGGAAGGCTGCGTGCGCGGACTGGGGGGCGAGTCTGACCAGTTCCTTGACGTGAAAGGGAAAGCCGAATATTCTTCGAATGGGCATTGAAAAGGAGGTGGCGTTATACTGCATCCTCTCGTTGATCTTTTCGAAGCCGCAGTCCCAGATCGGCCTGCGGTGGATCTTCCCCGCCCTTACGTGGAGGATCAAATAGACCACGGCAAAAATAAAGACAAAGCCGACAAATACGATGGGGCCGGAATATGAGGCGCGTTCCGGAGCAACCGGTGTCAGCCACATCCAGCCGTAAGCGCCGGCCGTGGCGGCGATCTTTGAGCCGACCAGTTGTTCGGGGATTATATCCATCCAGTCGATCACAATTGTAGGAAATATCCCGAGGCAGAGACAGGTGAGCGCCGCCATCAGCATGCCTGAACGCATGTACCAGTCCGCTTCATGAACAGGGGGATTATGACGGCCCCTCCAGTGACCGAGGAACGTGACCCCAAAGGCCTTGACAAAGCAGGCGGCGGCAAGCGCTCCGGTAAGCGCGAGAAGCGCGGCCCCCAGGGGGATCAACAGTCTGATCAGGGGATTGGGCAGGGCCGGTGACAGCAGAAAGGCCTGGAAGGTAAGCCATTCGGAGACGAAACCGTTGAAGGGCGGCAACGCGGAGATGGACACGCAGCCCACCAGGAAGAGCGCTGCCGTCCAGGGCATCCGGTGGATAAGTCCGCCCATCTCCTCCATGTTCCTCTCTTTTGTTGCGTGCAGCACCGCCCCCGCTCCCATGAAAAGCAGGCCCTTGAACATGGCATGGTTCAGGGTATGGTAAAGTCCCGCGATCAGCGCCAGGGCCGCCAGCATCGGGAGTTGGAAGGAGGTGAATATCATGGCAAGGCCGATGCCGATAAGAATTATCCCTATGTTCTCTACCGAGTGGTAGGCAAGAAGCCTTTTCAGATCATGCTGCATGAGGGCGTATAGGACACCCATGACAGCCGAAACCAGACCGAAGACGAGCACGACAGCGCCCCACCACCAGGGAAACACTTTCAGAAGGTCAAAGGTGACACGGACGATACCGTATATGGCGGTCTTTAGCATCACACCGCTCATTAGCGCGGAAACATTGGACGGAGCAACGGGATGCGCCTCAGGAAGCCAGACATGAAGAGGCACGACCCCGGCTTTTGCGGCAAAGCCGAAGAAGGAGAGCAGGAATGCGGCGGTCGCCCATGCAACCGGAAACTTCGCCTGCCGCATGGCATCAAAGGTGTAGCCGTTGAAACTCTCAAACCCGGTGGTTATGCCCGCCATCACGCCGAAGGACAGGAGTATTGCTATGGCGCCGACGTGAGCTACCACAAGATAGAGGAGAGCGGCCCTCCGGTTCTCCGGCCGCTCATCCTCGAACATGACAAGGAAATACGAGGCAGCAGCCATCACCTCCCATGAAACGAGAAAGAACAGGGCATCGTCCGCGAGGACTACCATAAACATACCTGCAATGAAGAGGCTGTAAAACACAACTAGTCTTGTCACCGGCCTATGCCCGAGAAAACCCTTGAGATAGCCGGCGGAATATACGGACACAAAAAAGGAGAGCAACCCGATGACCGTAAGGAAAAAGCCGGCCAGCGGATCGAGCCTCAGATGAAACGGAAGGTCCGGCAGGCCGATGGGCAGAATAACCTGTCCGGTAATGTTGCTTCCCACGGTCCATACCCCGGCCATAACACTCAATAATGAGGCAAGTCCGGCCACAAGGGAACAGACGGCTATCAGCGCGTGCTGTTTGCGTCTCAGTACCGCGGCGAGCGCAACAAGCAGGAAAAGCAGCGCAATCGACGAAGAGGCTATATTAACAGGTTCAATGCTCACTGTGCGACACTAACGTCTTTTACACTGAGGTTCATTATTGTCTGATTATTGTCTTAAGATGGATAGATTTATCTGTTATTATTTTTTATCATCCGCTGTTTTGTCAAGATTTCATCCGGGGTGGAAGGGGACCTATTTGACCCTGGCAACTATTTTAATGAAGTGTTTCAGTATCTCCGGATCGTAGTTGTGGGCCTCTTTTGAAATAATGGAGAGGGCCTGGAACGACTTCTGCGCATTTTTGTAGGGTCTGTTCGTGGTGAGCAATTCGTAGCTGTCAGCAATGGCCGTTATCCTGCCGAAGAGTGAAATTTGCTGCCCCGTCAGGTTGAAAGGAAACCCCTGCCGGAGAATTTTTCATGGTGGTGCAACACGGCCTTTAGCGAGTCCTCATGGATGTTCCCGTGTCCTTTTAGTATCTTTGCGCCTTCCACTACATGGGTTTTCATGACTTCGTACTGGGTGTCGCTCAATCTTCCCTGTTTGTTGGTGATCTCATCATTTATCACACTATGCCCGATATCGTGAAGGAGCGCGCCGATGGCAAGCCGTTCGATGGTCCCCGCCTTAAGTCCGCCCGCAACAGCCACGGCAACGGAGAGCACCGCCACATGTACCGAATGGGTATAGGGATAAAGGTCATTACCCTTGAGGGAGAGGAGCGGGTAAACGGAATCCGTATTGCCCATAATGCAGCCGACAATGTTCTGCGCTATGGCGATGGTGTCTTTCATCAATTCCCTGTTTGAGGGCTCCATGAGGAGCAGGTCCATTATGAGCTTTGCCCTCTCCTTCAGCAGGCGTTCCTGCATATGTTCCACCAGGACTGCCATACCGGACGCTGAAAGACGGTCGAGGTAGTCGCGGTAAAGGGAGATGTCCGTTTTCTTTATGAGTATGTCACCCGGCGCCGAGATGATGGCTTCGTCCACCAGGACAGGCAGGGTGGGCGGCACCTCGATTATGGTGCTGAGGGAGAAATCGTTCATGGCATAGAGGCTGAAATTGATCTCGGTGCGCGGGACCAGCAGGGTCTTGTCGATATGGTGGTGGCTCTTTTTATTGAAGGAGTATTCCTTAAACAACGTGATACTGTCCCTGTCGAAGACAGGCGCCTTTACCCTGGTTTTTGACTGGTATTCGTTCAGGAGCTCCATGTCGTCCTCGCTTACGAAAATTTTTGTTATGTCCCTCTCCGCGAAAAACTCTTTCGTTGCGGAGTCAAAGGGCAGGCCGGCAGCGAAGAGATATTTCATCTCGTTCTGCTCGCGGACAAAAATATCGAAAGGGATATTGGTGTTATCGATAAGCCTGTGTACGAAGAGTGGATTGAGTCCCGTATATGCGGCCTGCTGAGTGTTCCTCAGTATCTCCCTTTCCCATTGGAAAACGAAACTGATGATTATCTCACGTATCTTCTCGCTGATTACGGTGAAGCTGATGAAGAGCTGGAAATGCTCAGCCGTTTTATCCGTCCGCAGGACCTCGCCGTACACGCAGAGGGTTAGGGGGGAGGGCACGGGCAGAGTGAGCAGGATTTCGAGAATGTCCCCCTTGCGGTATTCCACTGAGGATTTGAAACTGACGCCGCCGCCGCTGATATTGACGATGGCGGGCTTAAGGTGATGGAAGTCACCCACCGACGACTTCAGGTCCTCCCTCATTAAAGGGGGGACGAGATTTACCTTCAGGGGGAGAAAGGTATCGACCCTGAAGTATTCTCTTTTATGAACGGGGGGATTTGCCATTTATCGGGTTACCCTCATAGTTTGTCTCCAACCATCCCTACTCTTCCAGCCCGTACTTTTTCAGCTTCCTCCAGAGTGACACCCTGTCGATGCCCAGCAGTTGCGCGGCCAGAGTGCGGTTGCCGCCGGCCTCGCCCAGCACCCAGTGAATGTAGCTCATCTCCTGGTCTTCCAGTGAAGGTATCTTGCCTTCCTTCTTCCGGAAGGTCTTTATGCTCAGTTCCTTCAGATCTTCCGGCAGGTGCGCGGCTTCGATTACACCGCCCGCGGCAAGGGCCACGCCCCTTTCGATGATATTCTCCAGTTCTCTCACATTGCCGGGGAAGTCGTAACTCACCAGCAGGGAGAGAACGTCGCCCGAAATATCAATGATATCTTTTTTCATCAGCGCCGCGTACTTCTTGAGGAAGTAGTAGCTCAGCAGGGGGATGTCCTCTCTCCTCTCCGATAAAGGGGGAATGTGGAGCGATACCACATTAAGCCTGAAATAGAGGTCCTGCCTGAAATGCCCCGACTTGATGGCCTCGTGGATCTCCCTGTTGGTGGCTGAGATAAAGCGCACGTCAATGTGCAGGGGCCCGGTGGCGCCGAGCCTCAGCACTTCCCTCTCCTGCAGCACACGCAGGAGTTTCACCTGCATGGGCGGCGGCATCTCGGTTATTTCATCCAGGAAGAGGGTCCCCCCGGAGGCCATCTCGAGCAGTCCCTTTTTCATGGTTTCAGCGCCGGTAAACGCGCCCTTCTCATGTCCGAAGAGTTCGTTGGCAAGGAGTTCCTCGTTAAACGCCCCGCAGTTTATGGCGAGGAAGGGGCCCTCCGATCTCTTGCTGTTTAGGTGCAGGTACTTTGCGAAGAGTTCCTTCCCGGTGCCGCTCTCCCCGCTCAGCAGGATGGTGCAGTCGGTGGGAGCGATCTGTCGTGCGGTTTCCAGGAGCCTCTGCATGTTGGGGTCCTGGGTGATGATCTTTACCTTGCCCTGGTATGTCTCCAGCTGTTCGCGCAACTGCCTGTTCTCTTTTTTGAGCCGGACCTTTTCAGAAGCTTCCTTTACCACCTTTCTCACCTCGTCCAGTTTGAAAGGTTTTGCGATATAGTAGAAGGCCCCCTGTTTCATGGTGTCCACAGCGGACTGGAGCGTGGCGTACCCGGTGATCATAATCACTTCGCTGTCGGGATAGAGCTCCCGGCATTTCCTGAGTATCTGAATACCGTCCACCTTCTCCATCCGGAGGTCCGTAAGCACCACGTCGAACTGCTGCTCGTCCAGCAGCTTCAGGGCGTTCTGCCCGCTCTGGGTGGCGGTGACACCATAGCCTTCTTTCTTCATAACGTGCTCAAGGTTCTTGAGCGCTATCTTTTCGTCGTCGATAACAAGTATCTTCACACTCTCCTGCATTCGGATCTCCTTGCTGTTTTTTCAGACATGTAAAATCTTAAGTCGTGCTTACACCACGGCCGCTTTTCTCACTGCCGGGCACGGGGAGCCGTATCAGAAAGGTCGTTCCCTTGCCCTCCATGCTGTCCACGCCGATGCAGCCGTCGTGCTCTTCGATAATCTCGTGGACGATGGAGAGACCCAGGCCTGAGCCCTTGCCTACGTCTTTTGTGGTAAAGAAGGGATCGAAGACCTTCTGGAGTATCTCGCGGGGAATGCCTGCTCCGGTGTCGCGTATCTCGATGTCCACCGTGTCTTCTTCAAGGGTGCATTTACCGCGGTATTTGAGATAATTGTATATCTCCGAGACTTCTTCCCCGCCCTTTTCAAGGGCGCTGTGCCTCCTGGCTTTTATGGAGATGCGGCCTTCCTCATCCATGGCTTCAAGGGCGTTTTTTATGAGGTTCAGGAAAGCCTGCTGCATGCGCTGCTTGTCGGCGTGTATTGCGATATCAGGCGCTATGTCCACCGCTATCACAACCCCGGTCGGTATCTGGCCCTTTACAAAGCGTATGGTCTCCTCCACCATAACCCTGAGGGGGAGCGTCTCTTTTTTAAAGTCCCGGTCGCGTGAAAATTCCAGGAGAGAGCGGACAATGTTCCGCGCCCGGTCGGTCTGCCCCTCTATCTGCAGGAGCAGTTCTTTTTTATAGCCGATATCTTTGTCCTCAATCTCTTCAGTCAGTATCTGGCAGGAGGAGGAGATATTGGACAGAGGGTTGTTCAGTTCATGGGCCACTCCGGATAGCAGGGTGCCCAGGGAGGCGAGTTTCTCCGACTGTATGAGATGGCGCTGGCGGAGCTCCAGTTCCTTGAGCATCTTACTGAAGGCGCTGGTAAGGGACACTATTTCCCTGTCTCTGGAATGGATATGAATTTTTTCGAATTTGCCGTCCGCCACTTCTTCCATGCTGTCCTGCAATTCCTTGAGCGGTCTGACCACCATCCTCGACAGCACCTGACCTATGGCGATGCCCACCAGGGAGAGGGAGATTATGGAGAAGATGAGCACGCTTTGGGAATTATAGAGAATAACCTGCATGGTCCTGCGCTCCGTCTTTGATATCTCCTCCGCGATGGTGGTAATGTCTTTCCCTGCCTTTCGTATGGAGCCTTCAAGGACAAGCCGGCGGCTGCCGCTCACTCCCTGTGGTCCGGCATACCTGTCCATCAATTCTTTATACCGGGAGAGACTCTCGCGCAGCGAGGCTATCTGCTCCGGGGTCGCAATGGCGCTGAAAGCCCTGATGTTGTTTTCGAGGGAGACGCGGGCATCCCTGATGTACTGCGCGTTCTCTTCGTAGTCGGACCCCTGCCGGTAGAGGAAATAGTTCTTCTCGAACCTTCTTATCTCAAGCGTGGTGTTGAGGAATTCGGAGATGGCCTCCCCGAAAATGATCTTTCTCTCCACATACCGGAGTTCCATCAGGGTGAAGACGGAGATGCCGATAATGACCGCCACGATGGCGTAATACCCAAACGTTATTTTCAGCCTGATGCTCTGCCTGTACCTGAACATACTTTTTATTGTAATGGGTGATATTGCAAAAAGCAACAGGTCCGGATCAGGTTGTCCGGATCAGGTGAAAAAGAGCGGGTCAGCTCCTGAGGACCATTCCGGCCGCTTCGTCTATGGTTGAGGCGAGATGGACGGTAATATCCTGGAGCGTACCTGCGGGGAGTTCTTCCACTTCAGGGCCGTTCTTTGCGGGCAGTATCACGGTCTTCATGCCGCACCTGCGCGCGGCTAGTATCTTTTCCCGGATGCCTCCCACCGGAAGCAGCCTTCCGGTAAGGGTTATCTCCCCCGACATGGCCACATCCTTTTTCGCCGGGCGTCCGGTGAGAAGTGAAATGAGGGAAAGGGCCATGGCAACACCGGCTGAGGGGCCGTCTTTCCTGATAGCGCCCGAGGGCACGTGGATGTGGATATCGTGGTGTTCGAAAAAATCCCCTGGTATGCCGAAGGCGCCGGCGTTGCTCCTGACATAGCTCAGGGCCGCCTGCGCCGACTCGCGCATCACATCTCCCAGGGAGCCGGTGAGGATGAGTTCCTTTTTCCCCGGCATCTTTGCGGCCTCTACAAAAATTATATCGCCGCCTGTGCCTGTCCAGACCAGTCCGACGGTGACGCCGATCCTGTCCGTGGTCTCCGCAGCTTCGCTCCTGAATTTTCTGCGGCCGAGCAGCCGCTCAACCACTACAGGAGTTACTTCAAAAGGATTGCAATTACCCTCGCTCTGAACCTCGTCCCTGGCAAGCTTGCGGCATATGGAGGCGATCTGCCTTTCGAGGTCCCTGGTGCCGCCTTCGCGCGTGTAGCCGCTGATAATGACGTCAATCGCCTCTGGAGTAAAAACCGGCGGATTGCCGGAGAGACCCTTTTCCCGTATCTGGCGCGGCAGGAGGAAGCGGCTGAGGATCTCCGCTTTTTCTTCCGGCGTATATCCGGGGAATTCGATGATCTCCATCCGGTCACGCAGCGCTGTCTGAATGTCTTCCACCACATTGGCGGTGAGGATGAACATGACGCCCGAAAGATCGAAGGGTGCGTCGAGGTAGTGGTCCACAAAAGTACGGTTCTGTTCGGGATCGAGCACTTCGAGGAGGGCCGACTCGGGGTCGCCCTTGAAATCGCGGCCTATCTTGTCCAGCTCATCCAGCATGATGACGGGATTCGAGTAGTCCACCCGCCGGATTTCCTCGATAATACGCCCCGGCTTTGCGCCAACGTATGTCCTGCGGTGGCCCCGGATTTCCGCCTCGTCCTTCATGCCGCCAAGGGAGATGCGTACGAATTTTCTTCCCAGCGCCCGCGCGATGGCCTTTCCCATGGAGGTTTTTCCCGTGCCGGGGGGGCCTGCGAAGCAGAGCACGGAGCCCTTTGTGCTCCGCGTCTTTGCCCGCTGTTCAAGCGCCTGTTTCAGTGTGGAACGCACCTCTTCGAGTTTGAAGGGTTTTGAGAGGTAATAGAAGGCGCCTTTCTTCATGGCTTCCACCGCCGAAGGGACCGTGGCAAAGCCGGTGACCATGATGACCTTCGTGTCGGGATGTTTTGCCGTGATATGGTCAAGGATATCCATGCCGTCAACGCCGGGCATTTTGATGTCCGTTATCACCGCGTCGAACCCGGACGCATGGAGTTTATTGAGGGCCTCCCTGCCGTCCGCTGCCATGACCACGTCGTAGCCTTCCTTCACGAGCACATGGGAGAGGTTCCTGCGCGCCACCTCTTCATCGTCGATGACCAGCACGCGGCCGGGTCTGGTCATTACCAGCGCCTTCACCGCCAGGTGTTCCAGTATTCTTTCCTTTACCGATTGGAGGCCGAAGTGGTCTTCCTCCAGTATGCGGGCCGCCCGTCTCACATCGAGGTTGTCTTGTGTTGTCCTGTTCCACGGCAGGGCCACGAGGTAGTCGAGGTAGGTAAGGCCGATAGTGTATTCCGCTGCTGAGGGACTTGTTCTTGAGATGGCATCGAGTTCCTGGAGGGCAATTTTTTCCACGGCGGAGGGCAATTTTGCGGCGGAAATCCGCTGCCTGTATTCACCACTGATATCTTCCTGCTCGTTGTCTTCTGACTTTCTGAAGAATTTCATCATTGACATTGTAACAGGACGACCTTTATAAATCCATTGCGGGACACGTCCGGACAGTCTGCGCGGTAAGGCGGCAACGGTTGCGGGACAAACCCGGGAAAGTATACAATCATCTGGAGTGGGGATGGGTTTTAGCCCCGTTGTGGCACTCAATCCGCACGTAAACAGGAGGGTATGGTTATGAGAAAAATTCTGCTTGCCGGGCTGCTGTCCCTGATAATGGGGGGCGTTTATATTGCCGCTTCCCCTGCTGCCGGACCTTCCGGAGATATTTTCCAGAAGGCACGTGCGTGGCTCTATGAAAACAAACTTTCCTCCACACATACAAGGGATGATGCCTTTGCAAAAGGCTATGTGCTCACCCTGGGGACCGGCTCTCCACGCGCCGGGGAAAGAAGCAGGGCGATGAAGGAGAAAATGGCCTTCACCGCCGCCGAGGCCGAGGCTAACAGAGAGATCGCAAAAGTGCTCAACGGCGTTATTATTATCAGCGATCCGGACGATCCGTCCTATGTTAAGACCTTTGTACAGGGCATCGTGCGGGGTGGCACGGTCGTATACCGCGAATATAATACCGAACAGGACAGGGCCGTCGTTCTTATAAGGAAGAACCTCGTCGGACCCGACAGTGTGGCGGAAAAGGCTTATGAGGCCATCATGGAGGATGCGGCGCTCAAGAAAAAGGCTGCGACGAAGAAGTTCTACAACCCCGCTGCGCCTACTCCGCCGGAAGGCTTATACGACGGGCTCATCGTGGACACCGGGGGGCATAAGTTCAGTCCGGCCATCATTAACCGTATATTCGTGGCAGGCGGTGAGGTGCTGTACGACCCCTCCGCAGTGGACCGCGCCGTATTTGTGGAGCGTGGAAGCGGCGTGTACGCGGGCGACCTGTCAGCGGCAAAGGCGGCCCTGGGGGAAAGGGGCGTTCAGAACCCCCTGGTGGTGAAAGCTTACGGGGCTGCGAGCATTTCCGACCTCGCGGTGTCCGAAGAGGATGCGGGCCGTATATTCAGTGGAAACATAACCGGTAAATTTCTCGAGTCGGCCAGGGTGGCCTTCGTGATTAAGTGAAAGGACGGGAAGCGGCGGGAGGGCAACATACATAAAGCAGCAAAAAAGCAGAAAAATCTTGACATAACGCCCTAAATGGGCTAAATTAAAAGCTATGCGCACACCATTCCTTGCAGCCAACTGGAAAATGAACAAGACCGTGGGCGAAACCCAGGCCTTTCTGCACGAATTTATTCCGCTTGTTAAAGATGTGAACAACGCGGAGATCGTCATAGCGCCTCCCTTTACTTCTTTATTCACGGCATCCTCTCTTTTAAAAGGCTCGAATGTGCATCTTGCGGCGCAGAATGTTTTTTACGAGGAGAAGGGAGCTTATACCGGTGAAGTGGCCCCTGCCATGCTCACCGACGTGGGATGCGCCCATGTGATTATCGGGCATTCCGAACGGCGCCAGTATTTCGGGGAAACCGACGGGATACTTAATAAAAAAGTGAAAGCGGCGAGGAAGCAGCACCTGAAAATTATCTTCTGCATCGGCGAGTCCCTCGATGAACGCGAGGCTGGAAAGACCTTCGAGGTACTGAAAAGAGAGATCGAAGAGGGGCTGAAAGATATACCTTCCGACAACCTTGTGGTCGCCTACGAGCCCATATGGGCCATCGGCACCGGGAAAACGGCAACCACCGAACAGGCCCAGGAGGCGCACAAGTATATACGCGAGCGGCTTTCCTCCCTGTACGGAGCGACGGCGCAGAGCATAAGAATTCTTTACGGCGGGAGCGTGACCCCCGACAACATAGATGTCCTGATGAAATGTGAGGATGTGGACGGCGCATTGGTGGGCGGGGCGGGCCTGAAAGCAGACAGCTTTGCACGGATCGTGAAGTTTACCCGCTAACAGTTGGTTCCGCTTTATTTAGGAATATTTCCAGATAAATTATTTTTAGTACAGCAAGGAGGGCAGTTTGGATATTTTTTTGATTATATTACACGTTCTGGTATCTCTGTTCCTGATATTCGTGGTTTTACTGCAAAGCGGAAAAGGGGCTGAGATAGGCGCTTCGTTCGGCGGCTCGAGCCAGACCCTTTTCGGCAGCAGGGGCTCGGCGACTTTTCTGAACAAGCTTACCACCGCCTCCGCGGTCATTTTCATGCTTACCTCTTTAGGGCTGACCATGGTGACAACCACAAAATCAGCCTCCGTCATAAAGAAACAGACCTCCACTGCCGGCCCGAAAGCCTTGCCGCAACAGCTTCCGGCGCAGCCCCAGCAGCAGGGGGCGCCACAGCAACTGCCCCAGAAACCCATCGGCAAATAGATGTAATGATCAATAAGGTAACAGATGGAGAAAGCGGCGTTCAGCCCGTTTTCCTCCATATTCTGTTATCTGTTGTCTCCCTGTTTTCCCTCTCATCCCTTGCCGGCTGTTCGCGGGAGCCTGAAATTAAATATCCCACTACCTACACCATCGGCCTCGGAGCTGATGCGAAGAGATTGCTCCCCATCCTCGCTTCGGACTCATCGTCAGGAGAGATCAGCGGGCATATATTCAATGGTCTCGTAAAGTACGATAAAGATATTAAGCTTGTGGGCGACCTCGCGGAATCGTGGGATGTCAGTCCCGACGGGCTCACCATAACCTTTCACCTGAGGAGAGGCGTAAAATGGCATGACGGAGTGGAATTCACCTCGGAGGATGTCCTCTTCTCCTACCAAAAGGCCATAGACCCCAAGGTGCCGACGCCATACAGCAGCAATTATGACCTTGTGGACAGGGTGGAGACGCCCGGCAAGTATACCGTAAGGGTGATATACAAAATGCCCTTTGCGCCTGCGCTGGAATCCTGGGGCATGGGCATACTGCCCAAACACCTTCTCGAAGGAAAAGACCTCGCTTCCGAGGAGTTCAACAGAAACCCGGTGGGCACAGGCCCTTACAAGTTCAAAGAATGGACCACCGGACAGAAAATTTCCCTTGAAGCCTTTGACGGCTATTTCGAAGGAAGACCGCGCATAGACAGGGTCGTCGCCCGTATAATCCCCGACAGCTCCACCATGTTCCTCGAATTGAAGTTCGGAGGCATCGACTATATGAACTTCACCCCGCCGCAGTACAAGCTCCAGGCGGGCACAAACTTTTTCAGAAAATATTTCCAGAAGTTCCGTTATCCCTCTTTCGGGTTCACCTATCTCGGGTATAATCTTAAAGACCCGCTCTTTGCCGACAAACGCGTGCGTCAGGCGCTTGCGCATGCGGTAAACAAGCAGGAACTCATCGAGGGAGTGCTCATGGGCTATGGAACGCCCCTGACCGGGCCATTCTCGCCCGAATCATGGGCATACAATCACGAGGTCAAAGATTTCGATTACAGCCCTCAAAAAGCGCTTATATTGCTATCCGGAGCCGGCTGGAAAATGAATGCCGGCGGCCTGCTCGAAAAAGACGGCAAATCCTTCTCCTTCACCGTGATCACCAACCAGGCCAATACGTCACGCATACAGGCGGCGCAGATACTGAAAGAGCAGTTCAAAAGGGTGGGGATTACCATGAAAATAAAGGTCCTGGAATGGCAGGCCATGCTCCATTCCTTTATCGACAAGAAAAGATTTGAGGCCGTTATTATGGGATGGTCGCTGTCACGGGACCCCGACATCTACGATATCTGGCACTCATCGAAAACCAAAGAGGGTGATTTCAACTTTGTATCCTACAATAACGAAGAAGTGGACAGGCTCCTTGTGGAAGGCCGTCAGACCTTTGCCCCGAATAAACGGACGAGGATTTACCACCGGATACACGAAATCATCGCCGATGAACAGCCTTACATGTTCCTGTATGCCCCCGATGCCCTCCCTGTACTCCACAAGCGCTTGAAGGGGGTGGAAAAAGCGCCCATCGGCCTCGGGTATAACTTCATCCACTGGTACGTGCCGAAAAACAAAAGCGAGTGGTATCAGTAGAGTTCCCCAGGGCCTACGCTCGACGCAAAGTTCCCTATCACCTTGCCCCCTTGACAAGGAGGAGCGCGCGACTTAAGATAATGACTTAATCTCTCCTCATTTATGTGACTGTCGGATTATAACTATCATGCTGGAGGATATATGAGGATCTATGCCGTCACCCTGATCGTGCTGCTGCTGTTTTCCTCTCTACTCCTGGCAAGTTGCCGGAAGGCCCAGTCCATAAGCTTGTGGAAAAGACATTGCGAGGCGTGCCACGACGGGAAGACCTTAATCAACGGCAAAGTGCTCCTGGACAAGAACCAGATGGTAGAGAAGTATAAGACCCTCCCTGAGTTTATAAACTCCTGCGGCGGCACAGCCTCATGCATGAACATTCTAAAACACGACAAAAAACTCTTCGAGGCGGCAGGAAAAGAAATCGGCATAGGAACGAACCGATGAAAAAAATCCTGTTCCATCATACCTCATGTTTCAAGAAGTTCGTGCCCGAAAAGCACCCTGCGCAATAACGTTAACTGCTTTTTAGCGCAGCATGCTTTTCGAGCCACGACAGATAAATTCCTTGATCCGGAGCCAGTTATTTACATTTAATAAGACCTCATAAAGAACTTATAAAACCATTTATTCCTTGACAATTAGCACTATATAATGGTATTAATTGTGATGGTATGATTATTACCTCAATTTTGCAGAAATATGGAAGGAGGTGACTAAATTTGAAAAAGGTTTTAGCTTTAATACTTTCATTATTGCTCGTCGTAGCATTTACCTTTGCAGTGGGCTGCAAGAAGGCTGAAGAGCCGGCTCCCGCTCCTGCACCGGCTCCTGCTCCGGCACCGGCACCGGCTCCCGCTCCTGAGCAGAAAGCTGGCGAGGCTCCGGCTCCCGCTCCGGCCCCTGAGAAGCCCGCAGAAGCTCCGAAGAAGTAGAGTAGCAGCATTAAATAACACCATGAGGGCCACGCGCCCTCATGGTGTTGCTTTTTTGTATTAGAACCTGTTATATTTTAAGTAGATTTTCAATAGAGCACCTTTACACGAAGAGTGGGACCGCCCACTCTTTTGTTTTAGTGGAGAGTATGGATACAAAAACAGTCAAAGAGAAATTACATGACCTCGCTTCCCGTGCGGCCGAGGATGAGGGACTTGAGCTGGTGAGCGCCGAATTGCTCGGCAGCGGCAAGAGGCGCCTCCTTCGCGTGACCGTGGATAAAGAGGGCGGAGTGACGATAAGCAACTGCGAGAGGATGAGCAGGAGTATCGAGGCCCTTCTCGATGTTGAGGATCCTATCAAGGGACCATACGTACTCGAAGTATCGTCACCGGGGCTGGACAGGCCCCTCACCGGGCAGCGGGACTTTGGAAAAAACATAGGGAAACTCGCACGGATCGTCACCACCGAAAAGACAGACAACCAGACCTTCATCGTGGGCAGGATTATTGATGTCGGCGAGGGCTGGATAAGGCTGAAGATAGAGAAAAAGGGTGAGGGCAAGGACATCTTTGTCCCCATGGATACGATTACAAAAGCGCGGCTTGAAATAGAGATAAAATAAAAATGAAAAAAGACGCACGGCAGGGGGTGCATCATGACAAAGGAATTATGTTTTGTGATAGATCAGATCAGCCGGGAAAAAGGAATACCCCGCGACGCGCTGCTGAAGGTGCTGGAGGCGGCCTTGCTCTCGGCTGTCCGGAAAAGGTTCGGCGGCAGGACCAATATTGACCTGACAATCGACCCGAAGACCTGCGCCATTCATGCCTTCGAGACAAAAACCGTCGTGGAGACCGTGCAGAACAAGGATGAAGAGTTGACCCCCGAAGAGGCGGCGAAACTTTCTCCGGGCAGCGCGCTGGGCGATACCGTGGAACTGTCCATCCCTCTTACCGACCTGGGACGCATTGCCGCCCAGACCGCAAAACAGGTCATTTTCCAGAGGGTCCGTGAAGCGGAAAGAGACATAATATTCGAGGAATTCAAGGACAAAGTAGGCCATATTATCAGCGGTACGGTCCTGAGGAAAGAGAAAAATATTTATTTTATAAGCCTTGGCAAGACCGAGGCCGTGCTGTCCCAGCGGGACACCCTTCCCAATGAAACCTTAAAGAGAGGGGACATCGTCAAAGCATATCTCTCTGAAGTGCGTCAAACGTCAAAGGGACCCGTCATCATACTGTCGCGCACCGATCCGAATTTCATCATCGGCCTCTTCAAAATGGAGGTCCCGGAGATCAACGACGGGGTGGTCATCGTCAAGGGTATCGCGCGGGAGCCGGGTGAAAGGACCAAGATCGCGGTCTTCTCAAAGGACAGTTCCGTGGATGCGGTAGGCGCCTGTGTGGGGATGAAGGGCACACGTGTACAGTCCATAGTTCGGGAACTGAGAGGCGAGAGGATCGACATAATCCCATGGAGCGAAGACCCCCGCATATTCATTGCGCGGGCGCTGACGCCCTCCACAGTTGACCGTGTGGGAATCAACGAGGAAGAAAAGACAAAAACCGCCATGGTCATCGCCGATGACCAGCAGCTTTCCCTGGCCATTGGGAAGCGCGGGCAGAATATCAAACTGGCGACGAAGCTTACCGGCTGGGAGATTGAAATCCTGAGCGAATCCGAGTATTCCAAAATAAAAATGGAAGAAACGGACAAGTCGCTGAACCGGGCTATTCTGGAGACCCGCCGGCAGCAGTCCCCGAGTGATGAATCATGAGCTCTCCACATCGGTCCAGTATTTAAAGGGCGTCGGCCCGCAAAGGGCCGCACTCCTCGACCGTCTCGGCATAAAGACGGCAAGGGACGCCCTGTTCTACCTTCCCTGCCGCTACGAAGACAGGAGCGCCTCGCAGAAAATAGTCCGTCTGAAATACGAGGAAATGAATGCCGTGAGCGGCCGGGTGGTGAGCGCCGAGGTCATCACCCCGAACCCGCGCAGGCCGCGTCTGCGTATATTTGAACTCGTGGTCACCGACGGCAGCGGCATGCTCAAGGCAAAGTGGTTTAACCAGCACTACCTCAAAAAAATATTCAAACCCGGACAGGACGTGGCGCTGTACGGCATGGTAAAGCATAATTACCGGGGCGCGGGGTTCGAGATGCTCAACCCCGAATACGAAATACTGGAGCCCGACGACACAGATGCCGACCAGATACATACCGGCCGCATTGTCCCCATCTACCGCTGCACCGAAGGCCTCAGCCAGAAACAGTTAAGGAACATCATGCACACCGTTGTCCGTTCCTTCGCGGCCTCGGTACAGGAGACAGTCCCCGCAGAGATCATCGCGGCGCACGCCCTTCCCGCTCTTTATGAGAGCCTTCTGAATGTGCACTTCCCCCCATCCACCCTCGCCCCCGACGAGTTAAACAGGGGAACGAGTCCCTGGCACCGCAGGCTGGCCTTTGACGAACTCTTTATATTCCAGCTCGGACTGGCCGCAATCAAAAATGGTGAGACGCTGCAAAAGGGCATATCCTTTTTGCCCGACGGAAGTTTGTCGGACAGGTTGCGAAGCAGTTTGCCATATACCCTTACCGGGGCGCAGGAGCGTGTCCTGGAGGACATACTGAAGGATATGCGTTGTCCCGCGCCCATGAACAGGCTCATACAGGGGGATGTCGGCTCGGGCAAAACGATCGTTGCCCTTTTATCCATGGTCGCGGCAGTCGAATCAGGTTACCAGGCGGCCCTCATGGCGCCCACGGAACTATTGGCGGAGCAGCACTACATAAACATCCACAAAATGGTGAAAACTCTCGGCCTCACCATCCATCTGCTCACCGGGAGCAAAACCAAAAAAAAGAGGGACCTTGACGCCCTTGCCACAGGAGAGGCGGACATCATTATCGGGACCCATGCCCTCATCCAGGAAGGCGTCTCCTTCAGAAAACTGGGACTCATTGTTATCGACGAGCAGCACCGCTTCGGCGTCATGCAGAGGGCTACCCTGCGGAAAAAAGGGACCAACCCCGATACGCTTATCATGACCGCGACCCCGATACCCCGGACGCTGGCGCTCACCCTGTACGGAGACCTCGATTACTCGGTCATAGACGAACTCCCGCCGGACAGGAGCCCCATCATCACCCGCCATTTCTCCGAAAAGCAGAAAGACACCATCTACCGTTTGATTGAGGAAGAGATACAAAAGGGACGACAGGTCTATGTGGTCTACCCCGTTATCGAAGAATCCGAAAAGTCGAACCTCAAGGACGCCATCACCGGCATGGAAGCTTTCCGGGCCAGGTTCCCCCATCTTAGCGTGGGCCTCATCCACGGCAGAATGAAGCCTGCGGAGAGGGAGGAGCTCATGCGCGCCTTCACGGCGGGCAGCGTGCAGATTCTGGTCGCCACAACGGTCATCGAGGTGGGAGTGGATGTGCCAAACGCATCGTTAATGGTTATAATACATGCAGAAAGATTCGGGCTCGCGCAGCTGCATCAGTTGCGGGGCAGAGTGGGACGCGGGAGCAGCCAGTCGCAGTGTGTTTTACTGAGCTACAGCCTTAACGATGATGCAAAAAAAAGACTGGGGGTGATGGTGGCAACCACTGATGGGTTCAGGATCGCGGAGGAGGACCTCACCATACGCGGCCCAGGTGAAATGCTGGGGACAAAACAGTCGGGCCTGCCCGATCTCAGGGTGGCCAATATTGTAAGGGACGCAAAGCTGCTCGAGGCGGCCCGCAAAGAAGCCTTTGCCCTGATCGGGACGGACCCGTCACTGGATTTATATCCCCGGCTCAGAAGGGCCCTTGAGGATTTCTGGGGGAACAGGCTGGAAGTATTCAAAACAGCATAAAAGGCAAGCACTGCGGGCGCAAGGCAAAGGAGGCGCAATGTTCAAGAGGATAAAAAAAGATCTGGAGGATGGCGCAGGCAAGGTGAAATGGTTCGCCTCTCTCCTGTCGGAAAGGGTGCGCATCGAGCTTTCGGTATTCAGGCTGCTTTATGAAACGGAGGAATTGAGGAAACGCAGGGACGGCCTGCTCAAACATATAGGGGAAGAGGTGTACCACTTGAGGGGCAAGGAAAAAAATGTGTATGCCAATAAAGAAATAGCGGAAGCCATCAGGGAAATGGAGGAGCTCGATCCCGAGATAAAGGAGAGCCTCGACAAAGTGTCCGAGATCAGCAAACTGGTCTCATGATGCCTTTCCTTGTCTTGACCGTTGTATTCGGTCTCATCGTCGGCTCCTTTCTCAACGTCTGCATTCACCGGCTGCCGCGCGGCTTATCCATCGTCACCCCGCGCTCCGCCTGTCCGCACTGCAAAGCCCCCATACGTCCGTGGGAAAACATTCCCCTGTTCAGCTACCTCTTCCTGCTCGGCAAATGCCGGAATTGCGGTGTGAGAATTTCCCCGCGCTACCCGCTAGTGGAGTTCCTGAACGCCATCCTATACCTGGCGCTCTTCGTACATTTCGGGGCCGGCTGGCATCTGCCCGTGCTTTTTGCCCTCGTATCCGCAATGCTTGTCATCACCTTTATCGACCTCGACTTCCAGATAATACCGGATGCCATCACCCTTCCCGGCATCGTCATCGGCCTTCTGTCAGCCTCATTTATTTTCCCCGACCCCTTCAGCCTTTCCTACGGGCAATGGCCCATTGTGGGGTTTATCAACTCTACTACAGGTTTTCTTCTGGGGGGCGGACTATTCTATTTTATAGCCTACGCCAGCAGGGGCGGCATGGGCGGGGGGGACGTCAAGATGATGGCCATGGTGGGCGCTTTCATGGGCTGGAAGGCCGTGCTGCTTACCACATTCTTAGGCAGTCTTGTCGGCTCCGTGGTGGGCCTATTCATGATGGTCTTCATGGGTAAGGGGAGAAAAACCAAGGTGCCCTTCGGCCCTTTCCTCGCTTTCGGCTCTCTTGTAACCCTTTTTTGGGGTAGCGTGATCCTGCAATGGTATTTTAGCAGGTAAATAAGGTAAAATATCAGCTTACCCAGGCTATCAGGCTGTGTTGTGTACTTCAAAAAGTATCCCACCTGAAAGAGCAACTAAAAACAATATATATTAATCCGCCCCCTTATTTTTACCGGGGGATTATCGGACAACAAGGAACGGTGAAAAATTATGAATTTTGAGAGTCTGAGGAATATCGCGATTATCGCCCATGTCGACCATGGGAAGACCACCCTGGTGGACGGGATGCTTAAGCAGGCAGGCATTTTCCGCGCAAACGAGAAAGTCCAGGAAAGGGTCATGGACAACATCGACCTCGAACGGGAGCGCGGCATTACCATCATGGCCAAGAACACCGCTGTGGAGTACAATGGCGTTAAGATCAATATTGTCGATACTCCCGGCCATGCCGACTTCGGCGGCGAGGTGGAGCGCACCCTTAAGATGGTGGACGGCGTGCTGCTCCTTGTAGACGCCTCGGAAGGCCCCCTGCCCCAGACGCGGTTCGTACTTAAAAAGGCTCTGGAACTGAACCTCCCGCCCATCCTCGTCATCAACAAGATCGACAGGCCTGATGCGCGCATACAGGGAGTGATCAACGAGGTATACGACCTCTTCATCGACCTTGACGCCACCGAAAAACAGCTCGAATTCCCAATAGTCTACACCAACGCAAAGAAAGGTATAGCCACCCTCAGACTTGAAGACGAGGCAGAGAACCTCAAGCCGCTCTTTGACCTTATTCTTTCGACTATTCCCGAGCCGACAGGCAGTCCCGATGATGTGCTGCAACTTCTTGTCACAAATATTGCCTACAGCGACTATGTGGGAAGGCTCGCTATCGGGAAAATCTTTTCGGGCACCGTGCATGTGGGAGACCCCATTGCCATGATAAACAGCAGCGGAGAAACCATAAAGACAAAGGTCACATCCCTGTTTACCTACGAGGGCCTGGACAGAATGGACGCCAAAGAGGCCCCTGCCGGCGATATTGTCGCTCTTTCCGGAATTGAGGGGATCAATATCGGAGACACTATCACCAGTGCTGAAAACCCCAAGCCCCTGCCCAGGATCAAGATAGACGAACCAACCATCTCAATGGTCTTTTCCGTCAATACATCTCCCTTTGCCGGAAGGGAGGGAAAATTTGTGACCTCCCGGAACCTCCGGGAGAGACTCGAAAAGGAACTGCTCTACAATGTGGCGATCAAGGTTGATTTCAGCGCCACGGAATCCTTCAAGGTGATGGGCCGCGGTGAATTGCAGCTCGCCATCCTCATCGAGATGATGAGGAGAGAGGGCTACGAACTCTCCGTAGCCATGCCTGAGACCATCACAAAAACCATCAACGGCGTCCTGAACGAGCCCATGGAACTTCTCGTCATCGACGTACCCGAGGAATTCGTGGGCGCGGTGACACAGCAGGTGGGCACGAGCAAGGGCAAGATGCAGAAAATGCAGAACAACGGCCACGGCAGGGTGAGGCTCGAATTCCGGATACCCTCGCGCGGGCTCATCGGGTTCAGGTCCCAGTTCCTCACGGACACCAGGGGCACAGGGCTTTTAAACCATCTCTTCGACGGCTATGAACCGTGGCATGGCGCCATGTCCAAGCGCCAGACCGGCGCTCTTATTGCCGACAGGCCGGGCAAGTCCACCCCTTACGCGCTCTATCATCTTCAGCCGCGCGGCACCCTCTTCATAAGGGAGAGCACCGCAGTGTACGAGGGGATGGTAATCGGGGAGAATTCCAGGGAGAGCGATCTGGACGTGAATGTAACAAAGGAAAAGAAGCTCACCAACATGCGGGCCTCCGGCTCTGATGATGCCGTACAACTCATCCCGCCGCGGGAACTGAACCTTGAGCAGGCCATCGAATTCATCAAAGAGGATGAATTGGTAGAGGTGACTCCCAAGACCGTAAGGATCAGGAAAAAAATATTGGACTACCAGAAGAGGCCGAAGCCTCAGAGGGACTAGAAGTCCGGAAGTAACCCCACCTGCCCTGCAACTATGTAAAGTTTACATAGTGACGGCACTTTTTACATACCTCCCTATAAAAATTCCTTTGCAAAACAACTCCCTCATTCCTGGCAACCAATTTGCTTTGCAGAACGCGGATTTTCATTTTCAGTGCCTGGGGAGGAGGTAGCATGGATATAGAATTTCATTATTACATCACCTGTATCATTGCCTTGAGGGCTGGATTTCCCGTCGAAGACGCTCTCATAATCTCACATGCCAGCCAGTATGTCGATGACAACACAGACATATTCGAGCTTGATCAGGGCAAGGCAGAAGCGTACAGCAACTATATAAGCCAGACCTCGAACATAACGAAGCCGGAAAAAGAGCTCATGCGAATATACCCCATCTTTCATTTTATGCCGGGTACAAAGGCCGAGATTGAATGCGAAAGCACAATGAGGCGCGACGGCAAATTCCACGTGCTCAATACAGTCCCTGACAACAGCAATGCGTTCTCAGCCCTGAAAGCCGCCTTTGAATCAAAAAACCTCTACCGCATAGGGATAGCCTCTCATATGTTCGCCGATACATTTGCCCATCAGAACTTCGTCGGCTACTACGAATCGTTCAATTCCATGAAAGGGCTGCTCGAAAAGACGATCCCTGATGTAGGCCACGCAGATGCGAAACACGAGCCGGATTGGCCGGCGCATGTCTGGACTGACAAGCGGCTTGTCTCAAGGAACACCGAGATAGATAACAGAGAGCGCTTTCTGATCGCGGCAGGGCGTCTTTTCGAGGAGTACCGAAACTATCTCAATCAAGCCCCTGATGCAAAGACGGTTAAAGCTGATCGGGAGTCACTTGTCGCTGAGATTAATAAGGCGATCGGAGATTGTGATAAAGACAACAGAGAGTGTAAAAACCGCATCGCCCGCTACAAAAAAGCCATTGGCGAGGGTGCTAAGGATTACGACGAGAACATATGGTTTAAGAGTGCTGCTGAGAAAAATGGCATCCTGCCCGCATTCCTGCCCTGGACTACCTATACATGGAAAGCTGATTTCCAGGAGAGTCATTGGTACAAGTTTCAGGAGGCTATAAAGGCCCATCAGTGGTTCGTCCAGGACAACATTCTTGGACCTATTACAAAAGACCTGGAACTTGAAAGGCTATAGAGCCCGCATGAAGGCACCGGGCCAACAGGAAGGGGTCGGATTGAAAAGTAATTGCGGGTCAGTGCTATAATTGAAACAGTAATAACAGTCAGTCCGACAGTTGGAGGAGAAATGAAATTAAGAGCTATCATTCATAAGGCTGAAGAGGGCGGCTGGTGGGCTGAGGTGCCCGCGATTCCGGGGTGTGTTACCCAGGGGGATACATGGGACGAACTGCTGCAAAACATCCGGGAAGCGATAACCGGGCGCCTCTCTGTTGACATTGAAGAATCGACGCTTCAGCCTGACGACACAGTGCTTGAAGTCGCCGTATGAAAAGTATTTCAGGTAAACGGCTATGCGCCATACTTGAAATAAAAAACTGGAGACTGAAGAAAATCGAGGGCAGCCATCACATATACACGAAAGAAGGGCGACGCGAGCGCATTAGCGTCCCGGTGCACGGCAATAAGGACGTGAAAGTCGGTCTTTTGAGGATCATGAAAATAGCAGGTATAGATGAGGCGGAGGGCAACTATTCGCCTGATTTGCCGGGCTGTGTTGCTACAGGGGCCACCCGTGAAGATGCGGAGAGGAACATGCATGAGGCCATTGAACTGCATGTACGTGGGTTGCTGGAAGATAATTTGCCGATCCCTGAATCATCCATTTGCAAGATCTGATCCCTATCTTGATGCCGGCATTTTCCCTTTCTCGGAAATGTCAGGATTATATTCAAGGCCGACACCGCATCAAAGATGGTCCGGGTTTCTGACGCTGATTATAGGGGAGACGTTTACAGATAAGGTTCCATATCAAAGGACCTCATCATCGCCATTGCCGTAATTTCTTCAGTGCCCTTCGGGACAGGTACATTTATTAAGCCTCGCGTGCAAGTTCCAAAGCCTTCTGCATAGTTTCATCAGCAATATAAAACCTGTGTTTCTTAAGAGTATCCAATATTGGCTTAAGTTCGGGGATCATCCCTTTTTGCTTTGCAGAAACAAGAATCCCCAGTGTCCCTACGACAGGGAATCCCATGTTTTTGGCATTTCTCCTGCCATTCAAATCGTCAAGAAGTAATAACCCTGCTTTCACCGATTGATAAAGGGCAATGGCTTCAGCTTCACCGGCATCTATTTTCTGTGATAGTTTTTTAGCGGTATCAATTGCTTCCGGAGAGAGCGTTACTACGGATAGCCATTCAGGGACTATATAGCCGCCCGGCCTAAGCCATTCCGCATCAACAGCGGGAGGGATTAATACTTTTTCAAAAAGGTCCCCAAGAAGACGGAGATGGCCGACTTTATCAAGCAAGATTAAAGGGCTTGTATCAGAGACAGCAATCATTATCCTTTTAGAAGACAGGCTTCTTCTTCTAACTCTTCCGAAGTCAGTCTTATATACGGGATGCCCTTCATGCCGGCATATCGTATAAATTCAAACCGTTCCATACCGAGGACCTCTGCTGCCTTTCCACTTGAGAGTTTTCCTTCACGATACAACTCAAGGATAGCAGCTTCTCGTATTACGTCGGCGCTTTGCTGGCAGGTAGAAGTCAGCATATCCAGGACTTCAGAAGGGAACGAGAGTTCAAGTTTTCTTAAAGGCATCTTTAACCTCCCTAATTGAAACTAAGCCCATGCAATCATCGGACAGCGAGGGTTCCGAAAGCGTTGTGAGGATTTCATTAATGTTCTGAATTTCAGTAACAGCGGTATTCATGAAAATATTATAGCACAATAAATATGGTGAACTGCAAAGCTTGGGAAGGTCACCCATTAAAGAGCCCCTTGTCAAGAGCAAAAAATATCCCTGCGAAAGATGTATAAAAATGACCCTGCTCCACGATACCATACTGTTATTTTTTGCCGGAACATTGTAGAATGGGTCTGTATTTCAGCGCAATCAAATTATAAGGAGAGTGACCCATGGCTAAAACCACGAAAGCCGCAACCCCGGCAAAGCAGGCCGGCGGCCCTGTTGCAAAGACAGCAAAAGAACTTACTGTAACGCTGCCCGACAAAGTAGGGCTCACCGCTGAGATGAGCGCAGCCTTTGCCGGGGCAAAGATCAATATCCTTGCAATCACCGGCTGCTCAGACGAAGATGGAGAGGCGACCTTTACCCTCCTGGTCGATGACGCTGCAAAGGCAAAAAAGGTCCTCAGGAAACTTTCCGCGGCTGTAGAGGATGAGAGTGTTGTCACCGTGGAGATGCCCAATAAGATCGGGGCCTTGCAGAAAGTCACCCATAAGATTGCTGAGGCGGGGATTAATATCTACTATTTTTATGGGACCGTGGGGGCAGGCAGGATCTCAACCGTTGTCTTTAAAACCGCTGACGACAAAAAAACGGTCAGGACCCTCAATAAGGCATAAGCAATTCCTTGCAAGTAAAGAGACTCCGGGGTGAGATATCCCGGAGTCATTTCTCACAGCCCGAAATGTATTTCCTTTTCCTCCATATCAACCCTGTCTATTCTCACCGTTATCGGCTTGCCGACGGTAAATCTCTTCTTCCGGTGCAGACCGCTCAGGCACATCTCTTTCTCATTATACTGGTAGAAATCGTCCATCATATAGGATATGTGGAGCAGCCCGTCCACATAATAGTCCTTCAGGCGCACCCTCAGCCCATAGGGGTTAACAGAGACCACCTTCCCCTCGAACTGCCCGCCAACCTTGTCTTTCATGAGCCAGACCCGCAGGGCCTTAAGCACCGCCTGTTCCGCACTGTCGGCCTGCCGCTCCATTTTAGAGGACTGGAAAGCAATATCCGGGAGAATGCTCTGAAGCTCCTGCTCGCGTTTCCCGGCAAGCTCCTTGCCGTTCAGCACGCCCCTCAGTATCCTGTGGACAACGAGGTCCGGGTACCTACGGATGGGAGAGGTGAAATGCGTATACGCCTCTGAAGCCAGCCCGAAATGCCCCGCATTGTCCGTTGAATAGCGCGCCTGCTTCAGGCTCCTCAGTATCATGTAGCTCAGTATTTCCTCTGTCTCCAGACCCTTTGCCTGCCTGAGGAGTCCGGCGAAGTCTTTAGGCTTCAGGTTTTTACTTGCCTTGCCAATCCCCAGCGTGCCTGCCATCCTCATTATATTGTCGATTTTTTGCTGGTCGGGCTCCTCATGCACCCTGTACAGTGACGGTATGCCGCGTTCTTCGAGATACCCCGCAACCGCTTCGTTTGCGGCTATCATGAACTCCTCTATTATCATATGTGCAAAATTCCTCTCGGCCCGTATAATTGCCTCGGGGTTCCCCTGCATGTCCAGGACAACCTCGGGTTCGGGCAGATCGAAATCGAGCCCCCCTCTGTCAAGCCTCCCGGCTTTCAGCAGGTCGCAGAGCTCGCCCGCCAGCTCGAAATCATGCAGGAGATACTCATACCTCGCACGCTCTTCAGGGTCCTTGTCCACCAGGATTTTTCGTACCGCCGTATAGGTCATCCGTTCATCGCTCCTGATGAGGCTCGGGTAGAACTGTGCGGTAATCATGGCGCCGTGTTTGTCGAATTCCATCTCCACGGTAAAGGCGAGTTTGTCTTCCTGCGGCCGCAGGCTGCAGAGGTCCTCCGATAGTTCCCTGGGCAGCATGGGGATGACCCTGTCGGGGAAATAGACGCTTGTTCCCCGCTTGCGCGCTTCGAGGTCGGTGAGGGAGTCCCACCGCACGTAATAGCCCACATCGGCAATATGCACCCACAGGCGGTATCCATCGCCCTTCTTCTCTATTGATATGGCATCGTCGAAGTCACGAGCGCGCTCACCGTCAATAGTCACGGTGAGGAGTTTGCGCAGGTCTTTTCTTTTTTGTCCGCGATGGCCTTCCTTGGCCTTTTCATATAATTCACGCGTTTCGGCAGTTACATCCGCGGGGAATTTCAGCGGGAGGTTCAGCTCCTCTATGATGAGTTGCACCTCGTCCAGCGGGGTCTCGGGCTTTTTGAGCACTTTGACGATGCGTCCGGCAGGCGGTCTTTTGTCGGTGGAGTAGCTTATGATCTCGGCAATTACGCTGTCCCCGTCCTTTGCCTTGCCAGTATCACTAGGGGCGATAAAGAGATCGAAGGGAACGGCCCTGCTCTTGGGCTTTACGAATGAGGCCGCCCTGCCGGCCTCAAAGGTCCCGGCTATGCGGGTGGTGGACCTCTCCAGTATCCTTACTATGCGCCCTTCCCTGCGCTGCCTGTTCTCAACTCGCGCGATGACCCTGTCCTCGTTCATGGCGCCGAAGGTGGCGCGCGCAGGGATGAAGACATCGCGTTCCCCCGGCTGTTCCAAGATGACAAAGCCGAACCCGTCACGGTGCGCCTCGAAACGTCCGGGGACAAGGCTCATTTCCTCAGCAGGCCCGTACATCCCATTTCGGGTCCACAATAGCGCCGTCACTTACCGCCTCCCGCAAAATGCGCTTGAGTTTGCGCCTGTCCGGCGGCAAGAGGTCCAGCATGAAGGTAATATCGTTGAACCTGACGGGCTTTGTGATCTTCTCTTTGAAAAATGCGCGCAAAGATTCTTTGGTGAGCATGGGTCAGTTATGTCCTGATTTGATTTTTAAAACCAGCTCGGGCGCTTTTCGGTATTCGTTAGGAGCGCTATACATTGAACCTGAAATTGATAATGTCCCCGTCCTTTACTTCATAGGTCTTGCCCTCCAGGCGCAGGAGCCCCTTGTCGCGCGCTCCTGCCGTGCTTCCCGTGGACACAAAGTCATCAAAATGCACCGCTTCCGCCCGTATAAATCCCCTTTCGATATCGGAATGAATTTTCCCCGCGGCTTTCTGGGCATTCATACCCTTTGTTATGGTCCAGGCCCTTACCTCGTCCTCACCGCTCGTAAGAAAAGATATAAGCCCCAACAGGCCATAGCTCACCTTGATAAGCCTGTTTAAAGCCTGCTCCTCTATCCCGAGATCGTCAAGGAATGCCCGTGCTTCCTCTGAGTTCAACTGGGCGAGCTCCATCTCTATCTTGCCGCAGAGCGTCACCACCTTGGTGGTTTCCCCAATCCCTTTGGCCTGGACATACTGCTCCACGGCTTTTTGCAGTTCCACCGTGGCTTCGGAATGCAGGGCTTCCTCGCTTGTATTGAGCACGATGACTTCCGGCTTTGTGGAGACAAACTGCAGCGGCCTCAGGATTTTCTGCTCCTCCTCGTCAAAACCGGCATTCCTCAGGGGGATTTCCTGTTCGAGTATGGCCTTGCACTTCAGGAGAAGTTTCTTTTCCGCCTCGCTGGGCTTCTTGCCCTTTTTGATCGACTCCTCCATGCGCTCAAGTCTCTTGTCCACAAATTCGAGATCGCCGAATATCAGTTCGAGTTCCAGGGTCTCCATGTCCCGCAGGGGTCCGACATCGCCCAGCGGATGGGCCACAGAGTCATCCCCAAAAGCGCGCACTACATGCACAATGGCGTCCGCATCCTTTATCAGGTCGAAGACTTTCCGGTTCTGCGCCGCGTCGCCCTTTGTAAGGCCGATATAGTCGATGTATTGCACCGAGGCGTAAGTGGTCTTTTTGGGTTTGTAGATTTCCGAGAGTTTGTCCACCCTGCTGTCAGGCACCTTGACGATGCCGACATTGGGCTCACCGCTGACAGTGGGATATACCGTGGCCTCCAGGTTCTGTCCGGTAAGGGCATTGAATACCGTGGTTTTACCTGAATTTGAAAGACCTGCGATTGCAAGTTTCACTATTTCTCCTTATCATCGGCAAGGGGAGACGAACATGTGATGGCATCAAAGGCGTGGAGAATGAGTTTCTCCCTTTCGCGCTTCTCCGCCGGATATTCGGCGGGGACCATGTTTTTAGCCATTTCAAGCGCTTCTTCGCGCGAAGGAATGGCCTCGAGGCCCTCACCGGCCGGTTTTCCCGCGGCAACATTCATAAGACGCGCTTCTTCGCTGTCGGTCACCACGGCATACGGTATCACATATGGCTCGGCAACGCGCCCGAAAGCCACGGCATGCCTCTCCCACGATTCCGGGGAGCTCATGGCGCACTTGATAATGCAGAACACTCGCCCTTCCAGTTTCAGGCATATATCGGCCTTTACCATGAAACTGGCATTGGGCAGCTCCACGCTGAAATCCCTGTTCACCTCTATCTCCTCTACTGAGTACCCTTTGTCATGGAGGAGGTCGACGACTCTTTTTTGCACCTGCGTCAGGCCCATTTGAGCGCGCAAATCGTCTTCAGCCGCCTTCTGTGCAAGAAGCTGCTTCCTTTCTTCCGGACTGGCGGGTATTTTCCCGAGCATAATAAATTGTGACATCCGCACCCCTTTATGAACAACAGGCAGTAAGGGAACTCACGCTCCGCCTACTGCCTGTGCAATGGACCGGAATCCTGCGTATTAACTCTTTATCGCGTCCTTCATTGTAACTGCATATTTAGGATGCTCGAAGGGATGGATGGTGGGGAACTTCACATAAAGCCATCCTTTAAAAACGCTCTTGCCGCCCTCGAATATCTCGACGTTCACGGCAGGGTTGTTGGGATCGTTGCTTGAAGAGGTAATATTGCTGCCGTTCATCTTGAAATCGGGGAGAAGATCGCCAACATGGATCCTGAGTCCGCTGCCGGGAATGTCAAAGTCGGAACCCAGGTTGATGGTATAGTCACTGCTCTTCTTTGAGGTCTTGTCTTCCACCGCCAGTTTGATCTGCTTCCACTTCCCCTTTACGCTGTCGGGGACCACAACGGTCAATTCGGGTTTGGCCTGATGGCCCTCGCCGGGGGCACCGTGTTGCTGCATGGCCGGTTTCGTCGAAACATTCGGGACAGGCTGCGCCTCCTTCTTCTTGCAGCCCACAAAAAGCACAACTACTGCCATTACCGCTATAAGGACCCTGACTACGACTCTCATATTTCTCCTCCTCGCACGCTATCTGATTTGAAATGGCGGAGAGGCAGGGATTCGAACCCTGGGTGGGGTGTTACCCCCACAACCGCTTAGCAGGCGGCTGCCTTCGACCGGCTCGGCCACCTCTCCATTTACCCATGTCTTTTATATTATCAACTAACAAAGATAATTGTAAAGCAACTGCCCCCGTTGCTTAAAGGCGCGTAAGGGCCCTACGTGATGAGGTATAATGAAAGAATGGATATCGTCGGGAAGGTCATTGAAACCATACGCAAATATTCCATGCTCTCACGCGGTGATCGCGTTGTCGTCGGGCTTTCGGGGGGCGCGGACTCCGTATGTTTACTGAGACTACTCCATAAACTGAGAGACGAATTCGGCATTGAGTTGTCCGCGGCCTATATCGACCACGGGCTAAGGCCAGCTGAAATTCCAGGGGAGATCGCCTTCTGCGGCGGGCTCTGCGCAAGCCTTGGCGTGTCCTTTCATACACGCTCTGTTGATGTCATCTCTTATGCCCGTCAGAGGGGCATTAACAAACAGGAAGCCGCGCGGGAGCTGCGCTACGGGGCGCTTGAGGAAATCGCCGCAGCTGAGCAGGCGACGAAGCTGGCCCTGGGTCATAATGCCGACGACCAGGCTGAGACAATGCTGATGCGGCTCATGAGGGGAACAGGGCCGTCCGGGCTCGCCGGCATCCCGCCCGTCAGAAAGCATATCATACGCCCTCTCATCGGGATAGAAAGAGACCAGATCGAGGAATTTCTAAAGGCGGAGAATGCCGGTTACGTATCGGACTCCTCGAACGAAGAAGACCGCTACTTAAGGAACAGGATCAGGCATTCCCTTATGCCCGTTATCAGAACGCTGTACCCTGAAGCGGTAAAGACCATGGGCCGCGCCGCCGCTATCTTCAGGGATGAAGAGAGATATTTCGAAATACTGGTGACCAAAGCGCTTATGAAGCTGGTGAGCAGGAAAACCGACACGGCCATCGAGTTGTTTCTTGCGCCCCTGGAAATAATGGACCCCGTGATGTTCCGCAGGGTGCTGAGGCGGGCCATCGACAGCACAAAGGGGCTGCGCGGTATCGGCTTTGTTCATATCGAGGACATCGCGGCCCTCATAAAATCGGGCAAAGCTGGAGACAGACTGTATCTCCCCCGCTCCATCCGGGTCATAAGGGGATACGCAACACTGCATCTTACCTCCGACCGTCCCGAAAAGTTGGGCGCATATTCCCTTAAAGCTCCGGGCGACCTCGTTCTCAGAGAAGCGGCGCTGGTGCTCCGTTGCGCCCTGTCCGAAGGCAACAGCGCGGCGCAATACGGGGATGGGAAAACAAGCGCGGCCTTCGACGCCGACAAAGCCCCTTTCCCGCTTGTTGTGCGGCCAAGGGCGCCGGGAGATTATTTCCATCCCTCCGGGTTCGGGAAGAGGAAAAAACTGCAGGACTACTTCGTGGACGAGAAAATCCCCCGTGATATGCGGGACACCGTCCCCCTGCTCGTCAGCGGGGACAGTATCGCATGGGTTGCCGGATACAGGTCTGATGAGAGGTTCAGGGTTGATAAAGAGACGAAAAGAGTTTTACAATGCGAAATAAAACCGCATACATTCCAGCCAGGAGGAAACGATAGATGAGCCAATACAGCATAGCGTGCAGGAGCAGGTACTTTTTCATGAGCCTCGTTCTTGTGCTTGCCGCTCTTATTCTGCCGCAGACAGTCCGTGCGGAGGTCCCGGACAAAGATGCCTCTGAGCTGCTCACCAGGCTCGGCGATGCCATGGCAAAGATTGCCGGACAGGTAAAGCCCGCGGTGGTGAACATATCCACTACCAGGACCATAAGGACACCTCGCAACCCGCTCTTCGATGATCCCGTTTTCAAAAAGTTCTTTGGCGAAGGCCCCTCCGGACCGCAGAAGAGAAAAACCATGAGCCTCGGCTCCGGAATCATTGCCACGCCGGACGGCCATATCCTTACGAACAACCACGTCATCGAGGGCGCCGACGATATCCTAGTCAAACTCTCCGACAACCGTGAATACAAAGGCAAAGTCATCGGCCTCGATTCACGGACCGATTTGGCCGTTATTAAAATAAACGAAAAAGACCTTCCCACCATAGCCCTTGGTGATTCCGACAAACTGAAGGTCGGAGAGATAGTCATCGCCGTGGGGAATTCCTTCGGCCTGAGCCACACCATCACCATGGGGATAATCAGCGGCCTCGGCAGGGCCGGCATCGGCATCACCGATTACGAGGATTTCATCCAGACTGACGCGGCCATCAATCCGGGCAATTCGGGCGGCGCGCTGGTGAACACCCGGGGTGAGCTGATAGGGATCAACACCGCCATCTTCAGCACCAGCGGCGGGTATCAGGGCATAGGCCTGGCCATCCCTGTGAACCTGGTGAAAAATGTAATGGACAGCATCATCAGCCAGGGCAAGGTAGTGAGAGGCTGGCTCGGCGTGCAGATACAACCTCTCACCTCGGAACTGGTGAAACAGTTTAAACTTAAAGACGATAATGGCGTTATTGTGGTAGACACGACGGAAAACAGCCCCGCGGAAAAAGGAGGTCTGAAGAGAGGGGACGTGGTAGTGGAATACGACGGCAAGAAGATCAGCGATCCCTTCCACTTCAAGAACATGGTGGCCGCCACAAAACCAGGCAAGATAGTGCAGGTGAAGATCATACGCAATGAGGCCCTGCTCACCGCCACAGTGACCATAGGTGAACTGCCCATCGAGCCTCAGGTCATCGCGAGCGCCGATTTCGACAATGGCCTGAAGGGCGTGTCCGTGCAGGACGTCACCGACGAGATACGGCAGAAACTGAACATCGACAAGAAGATCAAAGGGGCGCTTATCAACAATATCGCGGAAGAGAGCCCTGCCCTAGGCATTATCAGCAAGGGCGACATTATCATTGAAGTGAACAAAAAGCCGGTGACCAATGCCACGGAATATTACGCCGCAGCCGCAGCCGTTGAAAAGGGGCAGGACATCCTCCTGTTCATCATCCGCGCAGGAGTATCGCAGTACATAAGCATTCCTGCGGGCGGGAAGTAGCAGGGCACGTTGGTAGGGGCACGTTGCAACGTGCCCCTACGACACCGCATCAAAAAGCCTTAAAAATATTTCATTACTCAGGACAAGGCCCTTCCTGCTTAGACGGAGACGGCCCTTGTCTATTTCCAGGAGACCGTGGAGGACAAGCTCTTCCACGGTCCTGCTTTTTATCACTCTCTCTCCTTCCGGCAGGTCATGCAGGGCAACGCCTTCGATAGTGCGCAGACCGAGGAACAATATTTCCCTGATCACGTCCGCAGGGCTGATGGTTGGCTCCTCAGTCACAGGCGACATGCCTTTGGTCAGCAGTTCCACGTACCTCTGAGCGTCCCGCACATTCCCCATGCGCCGGCTTCCGACAAAGGAATGAGCGCCGGCCCCCAGCCCGAGGTATTGTCCTCTCCTCCAGTAATTCATATTGTGCCGTGACTCGCGGCCCGGACGGGCGTAGTTGGATATTTCATATTGTTCGTAGCCCTGTTCCGCCAGAAAGTCGATGCCCCGGTAATACATGGCGGTGATCGTTTCGTCCTCGGGCATCGTCATGAATCCCTTGCTAATATTCTCCCACAGTGGTGTGCCCTCATCAAGCGTCAGCTCATAGGCCGATATATGCTCCGGCGACAGTTCCACAGCGCCCAGCAGCGTGGCCTCCCATGATGCCATATCCTGCGACGGAATGCCGTAGATAAGGTCCACGGAGATATTCTCAAAGCCGGACCGGCGTGCCGATTCAAACGCCTTCAGGGCTTCCGCTGCTGAATGTATCCGGCCGAGTATCCGGAGTTCTGCGTCGGATAGAGATTGCAGGCCCATGCTTATCCTGTTTATGCCCGCCGAGAGCATGGCCTCCGCTTTCTTTTCAGAGAGAGTGCCGGGGTTTGCTTCCATGGTGATCTCGGCAGCCGCGCAAAGAGAGAAGGTATCACGGACACCCCGCATTAATTCGGCTATATCATTGTCTGCAAGCAGAGTGGGCGTGCCTCCGCCGATGTAGACGGTCTTCAGATTTTGCGCATGCTCCTTCCTCATGGTCATCTCTCTGATGAGGCTTTTCGTGTAATCGTCCGCCGCATGCTCGTCAAAGGGGACCGAATAAAAGTCGCAGTAGGCGCATTTACGCAGGCAATATGGTATATGTATATAGAGGGCTTCGGCCATTGGTAATCCTATTATCTTTGCTATTATAATCAAAACAGCAGAGCTAAGAATAATGAGGAGGATATATGGAAAAAAGAATCGTCTATTTCGAGAAGCCGGGCAGGGAAAATACCGAGGCGTGTCTTGAATTGGTGAAAGAGGCAGTCGGGCAAGGCGGCTACAAGCACCTGGTGGTGGCCTCCACAGAGGGCGACACCGGGCTCCTGTTTACCGGGGCGCTAAAGGACGCGGGTATTAACGTCGTCGTGGTCACTCATTCCGCTGGCTTCAAAGCCGCAAACACCAATGAGACGACGGTAGAGAGGCGCAAGGCCATGGAGGCGACAGGCGCGCATGTCTACACAGGCACCCTCATCACCCATTCACTGGAAACAGCCTTTTCCTCTAAGTTCAGCGGCCTCTATCCCACACTTATTGTGGCCCATTCCCTGCGGAGGTTCGGCGAGGGTACAAAGGTATGCTGCGAAATGGTAATGATGGCCACCGATGCCGGACTCATACCCGAGGGTGAGGAAATCCTGACCGTGGCCGGCACAGGCAGAGGGGCGGATTCGGTGCTTGTAATCCGCTCAGCCGCGTCAAAGAGATTTCTTGAATTGAAGGTGCTCGAGATTCTAGCCAAGCCGAGAGGCTGAAGAAGGAAAACAACAAGGATGAGTTCGGGTGTGCCTAAAGATACCCCTCAACCATAACATCAGCGCCCACCATCCTGACATGCAGGTCATGCAGCCTGAACGCGTCTTCAAGCTTCCTGAGCAAATGTCCGCCAACCGCCGGGACCGAGTCCTTGTTCCCTATTATCTTTGGAGCTATGAAGAAAACCACCTTGTCCACTATCCCGTCATTAAGAGCTGAGGCATTGATCGATGCGCCGCCCTCGATCATAACCGAGGTGACGCCGTCGTCTCCCAGCTTTTTCATGAGCCACTTCAGATCGACCCGCTCCCCTTCGTATTCCAGGATCTTCACGCCCTTTGATGTCAGTATGCCGGCCCTCTGCTGCACTGCCGCATTGCCGGTCATCTTCCTTGTCACCAGCATGGTCTCGGGCGGCACGCTGCATACTTTGTAATCCGGCGGTGTTTCGAGCTCCGAGTCGATAATTATTCTCCTGGGACCTTGCGTCTGCTGATCTTTAACTTTCCGCGTCCTTCCGGGCCGCGCGGTAAAAGAAGGATCATCGGCCTTGACCGTGCCGATGGCCGTCAACAGGGCATCCACGCCGCTCCTCATCTCATGGACGATCTTTCGCGCCCTCTCCCCGGTTATCCATTTCGATTGCCCCTCGGGGGTTGCGATCTTGCCGTCGAGGGTCATGGCCACCTTGAGGGTCACGAAGGGCATTCCCGTGGTAATGAACTTTATATAGGACTCGTTCAATTCCTTCGCCCTCTTTTCCATTATTCCGACAGCAACAGCGATACCGTGTTTTCGCAATTCCGCTATGCCCTTGCCCGCAACCTTCGGGTTGGGGTCTTCCATGGCGACGAAAACTCTTTTAATGCCGGATTCTATAATAATGCCGGTGCAGGGGGGGGTCCTTTTGTCCTTGTGGCAGCAGGGTTCGAGAGTTACATAGAGAGTTGCGTTTTGGGCATTACCCTGTGCCTGCTGAAGCGCAAGGGCTTCGGCATGGAGCGCTCCGGGTCTTTTATGGAAATCTTCGGCGATTACTTTCCCGTCTCTGACAATGACCGCTCCCACCATGGGGTTGGGGCTTGTCATCCCCCTGGCGCGCGCGGCAAGGGTCAGGGCGCGCTTCATGAACAACCTGTCCATTTCAGAACCCATACTCCTTCCACCTTTTATCAACAAGCTGTTTCACATCCTCCGACATGAATATTTCATCGGGCCAGTCCCTCATCATGCCCTCTTCCCGTGTCTTCCTCGTAGCGTCGATACCCATTTTCGAGCCGTAGCGCGGGAACTTCGCCGCGTGATCGAGATCATCCAGGGGACCTTCGGCAATAACCACATCTCTCTTCCAGTCCACATTATTTAAGACGCGCCACGCGGTATAGGATATGTCCTGCACATCCACATCCTCATCCACGATGACCAGGAGCTTTGCAAACATCATCTGCCCCTTGCCCCAGAGGCCATGGATGATCTTCCTGGCGTGGCCGGGATAGCTCTTTTTGATGGAAATGAGAGCGCAGTTGTGAAATACCCCTTCCATCGGAAGGTTAATGTCCCGTATCTCCGGGGAATCGAGCTTCATGAGCGGCAGGAATATGCGCTCTGTCGCCTTGCCCATGTAGCAATCCTCCATCGGTGGCTTGCCCACCACTGTCGCTGGGTAGATCATGTCCTTGCGGTGCGTGATACAGGTCACGTGGAAGACGGGATAGTCGTCGGCAGCGGAATAAAAGCCGGTATGGTCTCCAAAGGGGCCTTCAATGCGCATTTCTCCCGGCTCGATATAGCCTTCCAGCACCAGTTCGCTGTTGGCCGGGACTTCGATGTCAGAGGTGATGCACTTCACCATCTCCACCGGCTCCTTCCTGAGAAAGCCCGCAAAGAGCATCTCGTCGATGGCCTCCGGCAGCGGTGCGCTCGAGGCGTAGATAACGGACGGATCGCCGCCAACAGCCACGGCAGCGGGCATCCTTGCGCCGAGGGCCTTGTACTTATCGTAGTGCCGTGCGCCGTCCTTGTGTATGTGCCAATGCATACCAGTGGTGACCTTGTCGTAAACATGTATGCGGTACATCCCGCAATTCGGGCGGCCTGTTTCGGGGTCCTTTGTAAAAACCATGGGTAATGTGATGAAACGTCCCTCGTCAGCAGGTTGCCCGTCGCCCGGCCAGCATTTGATGATGGGGAACTTGCCGAGGTCGGGATTGTCCTTTTCGACTACCTCCTGGCATGGTGCGCTCTTAACTTTTTTGGGAAGGTATCTCGACAACTCAAAAAGTTTCGGCAGCAGGGAAAGCTTTTCCATGAACGTTGCGGGCGGCGCCTGGTGCAGCAGCTCCTCGATGCGCGCGGCCACATCGTCCGGTTTTTCGACTTCCAGGGCAAGGGACATGCGCTCGAAAGAGCCGAAAATATTGGTGACCACCGGGAAAGCGGAACCCTTCACCTTCTCAAAGAAGAGGGCCTTGCCTCCGCCCGGACTCTTGCACATCCTGTCCGTAATCTCGGAAATTTCGAGTATGGGGTCCACCTCTGCCTTCACCCTGTGAAGGAGCCCCCTTTTCTCAAGCGTGCCGATGTATTCCCTTAAATCCCTGTATCCCATAGCTCACCTTTCTCCAGTTTGTAACGCAGGGTGGACCGCCCCCCTACATCTCTCACAGACTATGTTTGTTAAATATCGCGCGTATCATTAACAAGATATTTTGCAACGACCGCCTGAAGCATGCATGCGGCGGGTTTACCCTGTTCGATCAGGTCCAGTGCATTCAGATCAGACTCCCATGCTACGTCTCCGGGCGTGAGAATACAGATACTGCCGGGCTGGTGTTCGGTAAAAAGCTTGTTGCCCTTATAGTAAAAATGCTTCCCGCTCTGCCGGGTGGAGTATATACGCATGTATGGGGGAATATCGCTCGGCTTGAACCAGAGCTTTACTTCGCGCTCGGCCTCATCAGGTGTTGCAGAGGCGTGAATCAGGTTGTCCATCCGTTCTCCGATTGTTTCACCCTTATCGTCGGTCAGCGTCACTATTGTCCCAAGCGAGCGTATACAGCCGGGTTTCCGTTCCCTGGCCAGGTGGGGGTTTGTCGGCCCGACAATGTCCCTGAGCTTCTCTACTGCGTTGGGACCCTGATAGACAATTGATACAACCCTCTGTTTTTGCGGTTCGTCGGCATAATGAATATGCCCCATGATGTATTCTATGAGCGCCGCATAAAACACCTTGCCGCGATGTTCAGCATAATGTTCTTCCGCAAGCATTTTAGTGACATGGACTACCTTTGTTGCAGCGAAACGAAGACCGGTATGGAATTCCGAAAGCTGCGAAAGCACGTAGCCGGTCAATGAGTTTTTCAGTGCGTCAGGTTTGATCAATACCAGGGTTTGTTCCAGTTCCTTGTTGTACATTTCGCTCTCCTTTATTCAAACTATAGATGTAATTTTTCGACAAGTGTCCGTACAGCTTCCGCCGAGTTTTTGAAATCTTTTTTCTCCTGTTCGTTCAGTTCCAGTTCGATGATCTTCTGGACACCGCCCTTGCCGATGATGACCGGGACCCCCGTATAAATACCCTTTGCGCCATACTCCCCGTTGAGGTACGCGGCGCACGGCAGCATTCTCTTTTCGTCGAAGAGGACCGCCTTCACCATCTGGTAAGCGGAGGCTGCAGGCGCGTAATAGGCGCTGCCGGTTTTCAGAAGAGCGACGATCTCCGCCCCGCCGTTTCTCGTCCTGTCCACAAGGGCGCTTATCCTTTGCTCACTCATGAGTTCGGTAATGGAAACGCCTTTCACCGTTGTGAACCTCGGCATGGGCGCCATCAGGTCACCGTGCCCGCCCAGAACAAGGGCTTCCACATCCTGGGGAGAGACGCCCACTTCCCGGGCCACAAAGGTCCGAAAGCGCGCGGAATCGAGCACCCCGCCCATGCCGATGACTTTTTGCGGCGCAAACCCCGTTGTCCTGAGGCAGACCTGTGCCATCACGTCCATGGGGTTTGTCACAGCGATTATGACAGCGCCCGGAGAGAGCTTCGCCGTGTTCTCCGCGACCCCGGCCACTATCTTGGCGTTAGCGCTCAGAAGGTCGTCCCGGCTCATGCCAGGCTTCCTCGCCAGCCCGGCCGTGATGACAATTACATCGGAGGCGGCGGTGTCGGCGTAATCGTTCGTCCCCACGATGGAGGCCGCCGAGCCCCATAAAGGACATGCCTCCGAGAGGTCCAGCGCCTTGCCCTGCGGTGTCCCTTCGGCGATATCAAAGAGCACAACATCGCATATGCCTGCCTGCGCCAGCATCTGGGCAAGGGACGCGCCCACATTGCCCGCGCCGATGACCGAAACCTTATTCTTCATGACAAATCTCCTTTAAGCAGTTCCGCGGCAGTCTTGTCCAGTGTTTCCACGTTTTCCACGTTGTATAGCTTTGCGGAAGGGTCTATGCGTTTTATCAAACCTGAAAGCACCTTGCCGGGCCCCACTTCCACAAAGGTCGTCACGCCGGAGGCGGCAATGGTCCTGACACAATCTTCCCATAGGACGGACCGGCTGAGCTGGAGCACGAGGGCCTTCCTTATTTCCGCAGCGACGGTAATGAACCGCGCTCCGGTATTGTTGACAAAGGCGGTCCCGGCATCCTTTATTTCAACATCCCTGATGGCCTCTTCAAACTTTCTTGCAGCCTCTTCCATCAGCCTGCAATGGGAGGGAACACTAACCGCAAGGGGGAGCGCCCTCTTTGCGCCGGCTTCCTTCAGCCTGTTCAGCGCTTCTTCAACCGCCGCCCTCTCGCCGGAGATGACGGTCTGGCCAGGGCAGTTGTAGTTGGCAACGGCTACATAGCCGGAAGAAACCGCACGACACGTATCGTCTATCACCTGTCTGTCGAGACCGAGAATGGCTGCCATAAGCCCCGCGCCCTCGGGCGCCGCCTCCTGCATGATCCTGCCCCGTGTCTCGGTCATCTTCACCGCATCCCTGAAAGTTATGCTTCCCGCCGCAACCAGGGCCGAATACTCGCCGAGACTGTGGCCCGCCACAGCCGAGGGCGTTATCCCCTTCAGCGCCAAGGCCCTGTATGCGGCAATGCTGGCAGTAAGAAGGCAGGGCTGCGTCCTGTATGTTTTGTTTAACTCATCAGCAGGACCGCCAAAGCTAAGTTCCGCCACATCGTAGCCGAGGGCTTCGGAGGCTTCAGCATAGAGGCTTTTCACCTCGCTGAAGGAATCAAAGAGGTCCTTCCCCATCCCCACTGCCTGCGAGCCCTGCCCCGGAAATACGAAACAGAGACCCATTACTGCTTCGCCTCTTTCAGTTTTTTGATAAGGAGGGGCAGCACTTCGTTCAGGTCGCCCACAAGGCCGTAGGTCGCCACATTGAAGATGGGCGCCTCCGGATTTTTGTTAATGGCAATAATGATGTCGGAGGACTGCATGCCCACCAGGTGCTGCACCGCTCCGGAAATGCCGCAGGCAATGTATATCCTGGGGCAGACCGTCTTGCCGGTCTGTCCCACCTGGTGGCTGTAAGGCGCCCACCCTTCATCAACAGCGGCCCGCGAAGCGCCTACAGCGCCTCCCAGCACATCGGCAAGTTCCCGGACCAGGGCGAAACCTTTTTCGCCGCCAATGCCCCTGCCGCCTGAGATAATAAACTCCGCATCCTGAAGGTTCACCATGCACTCGGAGGCCTCCTTTACCGTCTCAAGGACCTTTGTCCTGCAGGTGATGTTTTCGGCCGCAACGGGGATGATCTCGCCGGTCCTGTTCGCATCGTATTGGGCCCTCTTCATCACGCGCGGCCTCACAGTGGCGATCTGGGGACGGCTGTTAGGGCAGAGGATGGTTGCCATGATATTGCCGCCAAAGGCCGGCCTCACCTGCAGCAGATGGCCCGACTCCCCGTCGATCTCCAGCGCCGTGCAATCCGCTGTCAGTCCTGTTTTCAGACGCGCCGCAACACGCGGCACAAAGGAGCGCCCGATGGGCGTGGCCCCTGCAAGGACTATTTCGGGTTTGTGCTGCCGTATAAGACTGGTCAGCATCTGCGCGTAGGGTTCGTCATTGAAAGTCCCGAATACGGGGTCGGCAGCGTGGTACACCCTGTCAGCTCCCCATCTGATGAGTTCCTTCGCCTCTTCGGCGGTAGAACCGAGCAGCACCGCGCTGAGGTCTGTTTTCAACTCATGGGCAAGCTTTCCGCCCGCTCCGATGAGCTCGTAGGCAACAGGGGCGATCTTCCCTCCGCGCTGTTCAGCAAAAACCCATACCCCTTTATAGGCGGAGAGGTCCGCCTGCTCAGCATCGCCCTCATCGGCAATCTCGACAATGGCCCCTTCAGGGCATATGCTGAGACAGTTCCTGCAAAACTGGCAATATTCGTTGATAAACGCCTTCCCATCCTTCATGACAAGCGAGGTGTAAGGGCAGGAATCGATACACTGGCCGCAACCGGTACATCCTTCCGTGGTGACGACTATACGCATTTGAGCCCCCTTATTTCCCGGACAAGGGCGGCCACCTGTTCTTCAACGCTGCCCTCAAGTATTTTTCTGTCCGCTTTTACCTGCGGCGCGAAGATGTTGCGCACCTGGGTGGGAGAGCCTTTGAGCCCCACATTCTCTTCTTCCGCGCCGATAGCGAGCCTGTCCAGTTTCTCTATGACCGCTTTTTTTGCCGCCATCTTGCCCTTGAGCGAGGGCAGCCTGGGCACATTAATTTCCTTCACCACCGTGAGGAGTACGGGGAGCGCCGCTTCCACGACATCGTACCCGTCATCCATAAGCCTCTGCACACGCAGGGAGGCATCGGTAACTTCCTCGATCTTCCTGACGTATGAGATGTGGGGGATGTTCAAAAACTCAGCCACTTCAGGGCCGACCTGGGCGGTGTCGCCGTCTATGGCCTGTTTTCCGCAGAGAATAATATCGAACCCTATCTTGCCGATGGCCTTGTACAGGGCATAGGATGTTGCCCAGGTATCGGCGCCTGCAAAAGCCCTGTCCGAAACAAGCTTGCCCTCGTCAGCGCCCATGGCAATGGCCTCGCGCAGGGCGTCTTCAGCCTGGGGCGGCCCCATGGTGACCACCGTCACCGTCCCCCCGGTCTTTTCCTTTATCTGGAGGGCGGCCTCTATGGCATGCACATCGTAGGGGTTAATGATACTCGGAACGCCTTCCCTGATAAGGGTATTGGTTTCAGGGTTTATCCTGACCTCGGCGGTATCCGGGACCTGTTTAATGCAGACAATAATTTTCACAACATTCCTCCCTGAATGGGGTAAAAGCAACCTGAAATTATACCCTTTATTAGCAGGTGTGTGCAAACCCTGGTTCTGTTGTTTCAAGGATTACCGTAGCGATTGCGTGGGTCCTCTCATGGGAGAGGGAGAGGTGGATACCGGTAATAGACACGCCGGCTTTTTCCTGCAGGATCTGCCCGGAGACGGCAAGATACGGTTTGCCTGATTCTTCGTTAAGAATTTCTATTGCGTTAAGGGGGACGGAGGCGCCCAAAGCCTTGATGAGCGCCTCTTTAGCGGCAAACCGGGCCGCAAGGCCGGGGAAAGGGTCCTTCCGCCCGTAGCACCGGAAAATTTCCCTCTCGGTGTATACTTTCCGCAGGAAGTGGTCTCCCCATCTCAGGACAGCGCCCTTCAGCCTCTCTATCTCCACGATGTCGATGCCGATGCCGTAGATCATAATGTTCCTTGTCTTACAGTGGCAACACGTAAGGGCAATTCATGAATTGCCCCTACAGCAAAGCCGCCAATTTCTTCATGTCGCGTACTGCCTGTTCGATGCCCACCAGCACCGACCGCGCGATAATGCTGTGGCCGATATAGAGGCCCCTGAGCCCTTCGATGGCCGCAATGTTTTTGACGTTGAAATAGTTCAGGCCATGCCCCGCATTGGCGGCCATGCCCAGTTTCAGAGCCACCTTTACCGCCTCCATGACCCGGTGCAACTCCTCGCCCTGCTTCTTTCCCTTAGCGTTGGCGTAGAGTCCCGTATGGATCTCGACCATGTCGGCCTGCACTTCCCGTGAAATGTCCACGTCCATGATATGGGGATTGATGAAGAGGCTTACCGGGATGCCGGCTTCATGGATCTTTTTTATGGTTTCCATAAGGTGCGCTTTCTGACCCATGACATCCAGTCCGCCTTCGGTCGTCAACTCCTGCCTCTTCTCAGGCACGAGAGTCACGAGGTCGGGCTTAACTTCGAGGGCGATGCGCACCATCTCCTCGGTTGCGGCCATTTCCATGTTCAACTCGCACGGCACCACCTCGCGCAAAAGCCGCACATCCCTGTCACGGGCATGCCGCCTGTCCTCCCTGAGATGGACCGTAATGCCGTCAGCGCCGCCCAGGAGCGCCAGTGTCGCGGCCATTACCGGGTCCGGCTCAAAAGTTTTTCTCGCTTCCCTCACCGTTGCGACATGGTCAATATTAACACCGAGTATCATGCGTCCTCCTAATAAGCTAATGCATAGAAAAGCAGGCCCAGATACTCATGCAGGGCGGTGTCGGAATCTCTGAAATCGCCGGGCAGGCAACTCTGCCATCCGCGCTTCCTGGGCCCCCCTGTTTTGAACTGGGCGGGGAAAGGCGTGACAGCCATACCCACTTTCTTAAAACTCAGCACCGAGCGCTTCATATGGTAAGCCGATGTCACCAGCAACGGCCTCCTGAAGCGCTCCTTTTCACAAATCGACTTCACATAACGGGCGTTCTCGATGGTATCGAGGCTTCTGTCTTCCACGATAATTTTATTGGCAGGGACATCCAGGTCTTCAAGAAACCGCTTCACAATGAGGGCCTCTCCACCGCCCGCTATAATAACAGGAACACGCAATCTTTTCTGAAGCCGTATGGCCGTCACCATCCTTGCCATTTCGTCCTCTGAAGGCGCTCCCTCTCCGGTCATGTCAGGGACATTGTCATACACGCCGCCGCCGAGAAGGACAATTACGTCTCCCTCAGGATGCGCGGGGATGGAAAAACCTGATTCGAGGCCACTGAGCAGGGCATCAGAAACAGGCCCGATGCATAAGGACCAAATGCAGCAGCCTATGAGGATAGCAACAATACCCGCACGGCCCTGTTTCCTAGATAGCAGCCAAATTCCCCAAATTAACAGAATAACGATGAATATGCCGGGAGGAAAAAGAAAAGGGGTCATTACTTTCTTAAGCATAAACATAAGGTAATTATAACATAAACGTTAATATGACCTTTAAATCAGAAGGTTATGAAATCAGGGCGAACGCACTATGCATAAAGTCGAAACTAATCAGACTAAAATGCAATTATGAATCAGAAAAACAGCATAAAAAACGTCATTCCCGTGCCTAAAGCACCTACTGTTGGCAGTTCGTAAGCGGG
>Ga0315281_10000689_pt1 | contig 47768 bp, 40 predicted proteins | sample YL17G07_0_MG_FD_204540 | JGI IMG/M metagenome (GOLD analysis project Ga0315281, IMG submission 204540) | Sediment microbial communities from Yellowstone Lake, YNP, Wyoming, USA - YL17G07_0 | ecosystem: Environmental > Aquatic > Freshwater > Lake > Sediment | place: USA: Wyoming | collected...
CGCCGCCATAGTTGAACTGCTGGCAGCGATCGGCGAGGACCCGGCGCGCGAGGGCCTGGTCGAGACGCCGCGCCGCATCGCCGACATGTATGGAGAGATCTTCAGCGGGCTCTACATCGACCCCACAGAGCACCTGAAGGTCGGCTTCGACGTCTCCCACGACGAGATGGTGATCCTCCGCAACATCCCCTTCTATTCGATGTGCGAGCACCACTTCCTGCCCTTCCACGGCGAGGCGCACGTCGGGTACGTGCCCGATGGCCGGGTCGTGGGCATCAGCAAGCTCGCACGGGTGGTCGAAGCGTTCGCGCGGCGGCCGCAGATACAGGAGCAGCTCACGAGCCAGGTCGCGGGCGCGATCATGGACGCGCTCCACCCGGACGGCGTGGCCGTGGTGATCGAAGCCGAGCACCTCTGCATGACCATGCGCGGCGTGCAGAAGCCCGGCAGCCGCATGGTCACGAGCGCGATGCGCGGCACGTTCAAGCAGTCGAGCGTGACGCGGGCGGAGTTCCTTGCGCTGGTGCACGGCCAGCGGCGGTAGGGCGGACGTGGCCCATGCGCTGCTGGTATCCCTTCAGAGAGGGTCACCAGCGGATCAGTACCCCGACCGTGAGGGAGCGGCGATCGCCAGAGGCGAACCAGCCGGGCGGCCTGTGCATCACGAGCCCCTGACCGGCAGTACCCTCGCTCACGCTCGGGGTACTGATCGTGTGCACGGCCGCCAGCGAGGGTCTCGCTTGCTCAACATCAGTCCATCTCCCATAGGTGGACAGAGTCACTGAGCAGTTAGCTGTGACGTTTTCCCTGAGCACCGACAGCTCGTGACCGCGTCTGTACGGCCGGGGTTGGCGGCGCTATAGTCGCGCCGCCCGGTACACCCGCCCGGAGGGCAATCAGGCCGGGAGGAACACGCTGTGCCCCCACTTGTCGTCGACCGAATCCCCGTGATAGACGCGGACAGCCACATCTCCGAGCCGCCGAACCTCTGGACCGACCGCATGTCGTCCCGCTGGGGCGAGCTCGTCCCGCACGTGAAGTTCGACGAGCGGCGGGGCGAGGACCGCTGGTTCATGGGCGGAAGGTGGTTCATGCCCACCGCCGGGGCGGCGATGGCGGGCTGGACGAACCCGCCGCCTGACCACCCGCCCACGCTCGAACGCGCCGACCACGGCTCGTGGGACGCGCGCGAACGGCTGAAGCGCCTCGACGAGTACGGCGTCCACGCCCAGGTCATCTATCCGAACGTGGGCGGCTTCGGCAACGGCAACTTCCTTGCCCTCAAAGAGCGGGAGTTGATGGACGAGTGCGTCCGCGTCTATAACGACTTCCTGATCGAGTGGTGCGCCCCCGGGCGCGAGCGCTTCATCCCCATCATGGCGATGCCGTTCTGGGACGTGGACTTCTGCGTGCGGGAAATGGAGCGGTCGGCGAAGAACGGCCACAAGGGCGTGCTGATGACGAACCAGCCCGAGAGCTTCGGCTTTCCGCGCATCACGGACCGGCAGTGGGACCCGCTCTGGGCGGCCGCGCAGGACATGGGCCTCTCCATCAACTTCCACATCGGCTCCGGCGACCTGACCCAGCTCCGGGGCGGCGGCGTCGACAACGGACGGCAGGCTGCCTACGCGAAGGCGACGGTGCGCATCTTCCTGGACAACTCCAACGCGGTGATGGACATCATCCTCGGCGGGATCTGCCACCGCTTCCCGAAGCTGAACTTCGTCTCGGTCGAGAGCGGCGTCGGCTGGGTGCCGTTCCTGCTCGAGGCGATGGACTGGCAATGGCTGAACAGCGGCTGCCGCGAGGAGCACCCGGAGATGGACCTGCTGCCCAGCGAGTACTTCAAGCGGCAGGTCTACGCCTGCTTCTGGTTCGAAGAGACGAGCGCCGTCAAGGCGATCGAAGCCATCGGCGCGGACAACCTGCTCTACGAAACCGACTTCCCGCACCCGACGAGCATGTCGCCGGGCCCGAACTCGGTCGCGGTGTACCCGAAGGACTTCATCGAAAACGCGCTCGCGCCACGGGTGTCCGAGACTGACCTCTGGAAGATTCTCCATGACAACTCGGCCGCCATCTACCACGTGGGCTAGGGGCGCCCTCACCCCCGGGAAGGGATGCCGCTCCCTCATCCCCGACGCTTCCCCCACGGCCTGGGAAAAGGGAGCTGCTACACCCCGGAGTTCCGAGCCTCCCCCTCGCCCACGGAGTGGGAGAGGGGGTCGGGGGGTGAGGGCCGCACGCGGTTGCGGTACGCTGGCTTGAGCGCACTGGGGCATCTGCGAATTTGCGACTTCACCGGACAGCTTGCGGGGGCCGGCGCGACGCGCTTTCTCGCGGCGTTCGGCGCGCAGATTATTCGCGTCGAGGACCCCACAAACCAGGGACGGTGGGACATCCTTCGGGGAAGCCCGCCGTTCAAGGACGAGCGCCGCGGCATCAACCTGGGCGGCGCCTTCAACAACCACAACGCGGGCAAGCTGGGCGTCACGCTCAACCTGCGCACGGAAGAAGGCCGGGCCCTGCTGCGCCGCCTGGTCGCTGTGAGCGACGCGGTGACCGAGAACTTCGCCGCGGGCGTGTTTGCGCGGCTCGGCTTTGGCTACGAGGCCCTGCGCGCGATTCGCCCGGACATCGTCTACGTTTCGAACTGCGGGTTCGGCCAGGACGGGCCGTATCGCAGCTTCAAGACGTGGGGACCGAGCGTCCAGGCGGTCTCCGGCCTCACGTTCAGCTCGGGGCTGCCGGGCCGCGAGCCGGCCGGCTGGGGCTATTCCTATATGGACCACACGGGCGCCTACTACATGGCGATCGCGCTGCTCGCGGCGCTCTACCACCGCGACCTGACAGGCGAGGGCCAGTGGGTCGACCTGGCGACAACGGAAGCCGCGCTCACCCTGGCCGGCCCGGCGCTGCTGGACTACACGGTCAACCAGCGTCCGCTCCGGCGGGAGGGGATGCCGAGCTCCAACCGCAGCCAGCACCCGCGGATGGCGCCGCATGGCATCTTCCCCGGGCTCCACGCGGACACATGGGTCGCCATCGCCTGCCGCGACGACACGGACTGGCACGCGGCGGCCGCCACAATCGACGAGGCCTGGGCACGCGACGAACGCTTCGCAACCCTGGCGGGACGGCTGTCGTCGGAGGACGAGCTCGAAGGCCGTCTCTCGGGATGGACCCGCGCGAGCCGCCCGGCGGAGACGGCGGCCACGCTCCAGGCAGCGGGCGTGCCGGCGGCCGAGGTCGCGACCCCACTGCAACGGATCGACGAGGACCCGGACACCAACGCGTGGGGCCTCTGGCCAGTCGCGACCCACACGGAGATGGGAGACGTGCGCGTGGACGGTCTCCCTGTGCACCTCTCCGAGAGCGACTGGTCGATCACGCGGGGCGCGCCCTGCCTGGGCGAGCACAACGCCCAGGTCTACGGCGAGCTGCTCGGCGTCTCCTCTGCCGAGCAGGCCCGGCTGCACGAAGCCGGCGTGATATGAGCGGTCCCCTCAGCGGGCTCCGCGGTCTGGAGCTGGCCAGCGAGCGCAGCGCCTTCGCGGGCAAACTGCTCACGGGACTGGGAGCGGAGGTCGTGCTCGTCGAGCCCCCGGCAGGCGACCGCACGCGCACCTACGAGCCGTTCCTCGCGGACGAGCAGGGCCCCGGCCGCAGCCTCTACTTCTGGCACTACAACACCGGCAAGCAGGGGCTCACGCTCGACCTCGACACGGAGCGGGGCAGAGAAATCTTCCGGCAGCTCGCTTCCACGGCGGACTTCCTCCTGGAGTCCGAGCCGCCCGGCCGCCTCGCGGCGCTCGGGCTCGACTACGCCGACCTCCAGCCCCTGAACGGCCGGCTGGTCATGATCTCTGTGACACCGTTCGGACGAACGGGCCCGCGTGCAGGGGAAGCCGCGACGGACCTGACCATCCTGGCTGCGGGCGGCCCGGCCTGGATGTGCGGCTACGACGACCACTCGCTCCCGCCCGTACGGGGTGGCGGCAACCAGGGTTACCAGACCGCGTCCCACTTCGCCGTAATGTCGGCCCTCGTGGCGCTGCTGCATCGCAACCGCAGTGGCGCCGGACAGCACGTCGACGTGAACATGCACGCGGCCGCGAACGTGACCACGGAGGCCGGGAGCTACACCTGGCTCGTGTCCCAGGAGATCGTCCAGCGCCAGGCTGGCCGCCATGCAGCCACGTCGCCGACGATGCCGACCACCGTCCGCTGCGCGGACGGCCGGCTCGTCAACACGACCGTCCCGCCGCGCACCCCCGCCCAGTTCCGCGTCGCCTACGAGTGGCTCGAATCCCTGGGCGTGGCCGGCCAGTTCGAGAGCGCGGGCGTCCTGCGCAACGCCTTCGCGGACGAGTCGATGAACGTCTTCCTCGCGGGCGAAGACCCGCACATCCGCACGAAGATGGTCGCCGGGCGGCGCGCCCTCGAGCTGATAGCCAGCCGTCTGCCGGCCTACGAGTTCTTCACCGGCGCGCAGGAACGGGGCTTCCAGGTGGCGATCGTCTACGCGCCCGAAGAGGCGTTCGAAGACCCGCACTTCCAGGCGCGCGGCTTCCCCGTGGATGTCTATCACGCGGACCTGGGACGTTCGTTCCGTTACCCGGGTGCGCCCATCCGCTTCGGCGCAACGGCGTGGGAGCACCCGTCGGCGGCGCCGTTGCCCGGCGAGCACACCGCCGAACTCCTCGCGCGCCTGGGAGTCGGCGAAGCCGAGCTTCGGCAGCTGCGCGCCGAGGGAGTGGTGTAAGGGCTCGCCCTCACCGTCGGCCGAACAGGAGTGGGGCAGGAATCAGTACCCCGACCGTGAGGGAGGGTGTGCCGGTCATGCGCTTACTATCCCGAGGCCACGCGAACGTCGTCGGCTCGCACCCCGCCGGGCATCGCCCCCTCCCTCACGGTCGGGGTACTGATCGTGAGTTGGCACGCAGCTCCCTTCTCCCGTGGAGCGGGAGAAGGGTTGCGGATGAGGGCCGCCAGGTTGAGCTGGAGCTGACCACGCCCGGTCGCCGTCACGAATTCGTCACCAGGTGTCACTCAGCGCGCCTGCCCTGCGGCTGGAGAGCGCCGTTATAGAGGACAGGGAGCGATCCCTTTTTCCGTCGAGGAAGGTGTGGCAATGCGAGTTGCGCGTGGATGGTTGCGCGGGCCAGTGGCCGAGCGGGGCTCGGTCCTGGTGATGTTCGCCCTGGGAATGTCGGGCTTCCTGGGGCTGCTTGGCATGTCCGTCGACATCGGACGGCTGGTCTACCAGCGGACGGACCTCCAGAAGGTGGCGGACGCCGCCGCGCTGGCTGCCGCCCAGGACCTCCCGAACACGGACGCTGCCACGACCACAGCCAACAGTTACGTCACCAAGAACGGCGGCGGAACGGCCACGATCGTGTTCTCGACCACCTACTCGACGAACGACACCATCACGGTGACCGCTTCCCGGAGCATGTCGTATTTCTTCCTCAAGTTCGTGGGCATGTCGGGGGCCACACCCCATGCCACCGCGAAGACGCGCGCAGGCGTCTACGTCGGCGGCAGCGGCCTCGTGCCGTGGGGCCTGATCGCGAGCAACAACAACAACAGCAAGTTGCTGCAGAATGCCTGCTACCTGGGCCAGGTCAACGGCGTGCCGACCTTCAAGCAGAACCAGTCGTGCATCCTCAAGTACGGCGCGGGCACGAACTCGGGCGGCGACTTCGGGGCACTCTCGCTGGGCGGGTCCGGCGGGTCGACCTACCGCACGAACATCGGGCAGGGCTCGTCGCAGAGCTATAAGGTTGGCGACCAGGTGCCTTCGGAAACCGGCAACATGCAGGGTCCGTCGAACCAGGGCATCGACGACCGGTTCCTTCTGCCGCCGCCGCCGGGTTGCCCCAGCAACGCCCGCAGTGACGTACTGGTGGATGGCCCCGGCGGGGTGGTGTCAATCAATCCCAAGTGCGCGGCGAGCCCGCGGATCATCGTCATCCCGGTGGTGGACAAGATCCAGAACCCGCAGATGTCGACGATCCTGGGGTTCGCCTTCATGTACCTGACCGGGTCGAGCACGAACGGCGGCCATAGCCAGGTGACGGGCGAGTTCGTGAAGTTCGTCACGGCCATCCCCGGGGGCATCTACCAGGGCTCCGGGAGCGGGGCAACCTCGATCATCTTCGTGAACTGAGCACCCTCATCCCCGGGTAGGAATTCTCCTCTCCCGGCTGCGGCCGGGCGGGGGGAGTCCTGGTCCGAATCAATCGCCACCCCTACCCGTAGACGAGCGCGCGGTCGATCATCGCGCGGCTGATGACGACGCGCTGCACCTGGCTCGTGCCCTCGACGATCATGAGCTGGCGCGCGTCGCGGTAGTGGCGCTCCAGCGGATGGTCGCGCATGTAGCCCTGGGCTCCGAGCACCTGCAGGGCGTCGGAGGCGACGCGGTTCGCCATCTCCGTCGCGAACGCCTTGGCGATAGAGAGGTTGTGGGCGTACTCGCGCGTGTACTTGCCCTGGTCCACGAGCCACGCTGCCTTGTAGACGAGGTTGCGCGCCGCCTCGATCTGGATGGCCATGTCCGCGAACATGAACTGGATCGCCTCGAAGTCGATCACGTGCTCACCGAAGGCCTTGCGTTCGCGCGCCCATTCGAGGGCGTAGCTGGCCGCGCCTTCGGCCAGACCCACGCCGCGGGCGCCGACTGTCGGGCGCAGCGAGTTGAGCGTGAGCATCGCGTGGTTGAAGCCGTTGCCTTCGACGCCGCCCAGCAGGTTGCCCGCGGGCACGCGCACGTCCTGGAAGCTGAAGTGCGCCGTGGGCACGCTGCGCACGCCCATCTTGTCGTCCGTGCGGTCGACGTGGACGCCCGGCGTGTGGGCGTCGACGACGAAGGCGCTGACGCCCTTCGCCCCCGGCCCTCCCGTGCGGGCGAAGACGGTCAGGTAGTCGGCGACGGTGCCCCCGGAGATGTAGACCTTGTTGCCGTTGAGGACGTAGTCGTCGCCGTCGCGCGTGGCACGCGTTTCGAGGTTGGCGGCGTCGGAGCCGTGGTCCGGCTCGGTCAGGCAGAAAGCGCCCTTCGTCTCGCCCTCGGCAGCTTTCGGCAGCCAGCGCTGCTGCTGCTCGGGGGTGCCGCCGAAGACGATGGGCCGGTTGGGCAGCCCGCTGAGCACGAGCATGAGCCCGGCGCCGCATTCGTACTTCGCCACCTCTTCGATGCAGAGGCAGAGGGCAAGGATCCCGGCGCCGCTGCCGCCCATCGACTCGGGGATGGCCATGCCCAGGAAGCCTGCCTGCTTGAAGGCGGCGAAGTAGTCGTGCGGGTACTCGCCGGTCTCGTCGAGCTCCTTCGCGCGGGGCGCGACGACCTCGCGGGCGATGCGGCGCGCGGTGTCCTTGATCAGGCGGTGCTCTTCGCTGAGCTCGAAATCCATGGCGTCTCTCCGGCAGTGGCGTGCGCGCAAGTGTGCCATTGGCCACTGGCCGTTGGCCATCGGCGAGTTGGCGTCAGCGGCGCGAGGAGCTTCGCCGGTTCCAGCCAGAAGCTCGACCGGCGGCCGGGCCCCTGTAGACTGGCTCCATGTCTGACCCCTCGACTGTAGCCTGGCCGCGCGCCCGGGAGGTACTCGGTGTGGCCACAACACTCGCTCAGGCGCTGGACCTGGGCCTGACCCAATTGGACGAAGCACTGGCAGCCGCGGAACAGGATCTGGAGGAACTCGGGAAAGCCGAGGCGTACCGTCGCGCCGCCGTGTCTGGCCAGGCGTCCGCGCGAGGTCAGAGTACGAATCTGTCCGACTCCGAAGCGGTGTTCATGTACCTGTTGCCGGTCTTGGTCACGGGGGCAGCCACGCGAAAACGGATCGCAGAAGGGCATGAGGCTCCTTCGGCATTCCTCACGCACTCTGATCTGGCAGATGAGGCTTACGAACTCCACGCCGCTGCCGTCCCGCGAACTGGCGTGCCCGGGCAAACGCGGCGATTCCCGTGGCTCACCGTTGGTGCGGGGAGCCGCCTCCGTAGCCGGTGGGATTTCGGCGAATTGTGGACCGAGCAGATCTGGGGGGACCCCGTTGATGCGGCCGGCCTGATCTATGCCACGTCCAGCTGGTTCGGGGTCGCTGCTGAGCTTAACGAGAGCATGGACCCGTATGACCTGGTCTTCCGGCTCGCTGACGCGGAGGCTTCGCTCAGGGGCATCGTCGATGTCGCAAAGCTCTGGCGGTTCGACGAGGCCAGGCAGCAGTTGGAGAACCTGCAGCGGTTCGACTTCCTCGCGACGCGCCCGGCAACGTGGGATGACGCACGACTGGCGGCGCACCTGGTGGTTGCGGAGGGTGCCGTCGGCAAGGCCTCCGTAGCTCTCGAGCTCCTCGATCTGGCCGGCTGGAGCGAGGAGATCAACTCACTGGCCACAACGAACTCCTGGGGGCCGCGTGAGATCGAGGTCCAACAGGCGCTGCGCAACGAAGCGGTGCAGGCGATTGAGGCCGAAGTCCGGGTGCTCCAAGGAGACTGGGACCGGGCATTGGAACTGACGGCTCGGCATCTCCCTGACTGGTGGATGGACTCCCCGAGGGAGGCGTCGGCCCTCGCCCTGGGCTTTGTTCTCGGCCGTGGTTCCGTCCAGGAAGCAGCGTCTCAGAGGATCGCTGAACAGCTGAGCGAACTCAGACAGGATGTCGGGAAGATCGGGACGCTCACGCGCGTCCAGGTTCGCCAGGGATTCGAGGTGGGCAGGCGCCTCGAATCCCTCGATTCAAGAATGTCGGGGTTCGAAAACCTCTTCCTGGATGCCGTTAACGTTGTACGTGACCGCGGTGCGTATCTCGACAACGTGGCGGCGACTGAGATCGTCGAGAAGCTGGTTGCAGGCTGGCGTTCGTCTGCGCCGCGGCGCGAGGCGCAGGCTCGGGAAGCGGAAGCTCGCGCCCTTGTAGGCGAGACCGCATGGGGCAACCTCAACGCCGGGTCACAGCAACGGCTGATCGCCTACGTGATAGTCCGCGACGGCGGAGACGCCTCGTCCGAATTGATTCGACTGGCCGGGGTTGCCCTGATGTTGTCGTTCGAGACGGAGCTGAAGGCCGCGCTGGTACGTGGCGGCACGGCTCCTCGGGACCTGCCAGAGACCCTGGACAGGCTCGTCTCCACGGCTTACGCACGTCCCGACTCCGACCAACTCCATGGGATTGCTGAGGCTGCGAAGAAGAGGCGGATCGACGGCCACAACGGGCATCGCAACCGGGCCACCCATGGAGACGAGTTCACCGCGGGTGACCTCCAGGCAGTCGTGAAACTTCTGCTTCAGGACGGACTGTATGACAAGGGGTTGATCGGTCTCCTCGCCCAGTACGGCAGGGGAGCGTAAGCCCCCGGCACGCGCCTCCTGCACTCGATGGACCGAGTACCGCACCACTGGCTGCGTCAACCGTGGAGGGCGCGAGCGATCTGCTCGATGTGCTCCTGGCGGTGGATGGAGCGCGCCAGCCGCCACCGTTCGCCGCGCGCGAGGATGGCTTCCGCGACCCCGGCGGCTACGTTCTCGACGGCGCGGTCGACGGTCTCGGCCGCCGCGAGAGCCAGCCGGGCTGCTTCGCGCGCCGACAGCGCCCGCCACTCGTCCACGAGGGAGTCGTTGAGCCAGTCGCTCGACCACTCGGGCTCGGCGGCGGGAGGGACGTGGCCGAGCTGCCAGCGTCCGAGCATGAGCGCTGCGCGCCGGTCCCAGAAGGCAAGGTGCGCCAGCACCAGCGCGACGGTCCAGCCGTCGCCGACCGACCGTTCGAGCTCAGCTTCCCCGAGCGGGCTTACCAGAGCCGCCAGCCGGGCGCGGGTCTCGCTGTTCTCTGCGACGATCGACGGGTCCATCGCTGGAGCGTAGCGGCGGGCAGCGGGGCGGTGCAACGGCCCTCTCTCGCGCGTTCGCTTATACTCGGCGCATGACCGCAACCTCCCTGATCGTCGTCTCTGACTTCGTCTGACCGTGGTGCTACGTCGGCCTCGTTGAGGTCGAACGGCTGGCCGAGCGGTACGACCTCGAGGTGCGCTTCGCACCGTTCTTCCTCGACCCTTCGACGCCGCCCGAGGGCAAGCCCCGGCGCCAGTACTCGCAGCCCGGAGACCCACCGAGCCCGCTGGAGCAGCGCGGCGCGAGCCTCGGCATCACCTTCACGCGCGGACGCACGTGGACTTCGAACTCGCACCTCGCCCTCCAGGCCGGCGAGTTCGCGGAAGAGCACGGCGACGTGGGCCAGGCCTTCCACAAGCGCCTGTTCAAGGCGTACTTCGAGGAACTCGCCGACATCGGCAAGGTGGACGAGCTGGTGAGGCTTGGCGGCGAGGCGGGCCTCCCCGCGGACGAGCTGCGCGCGGCGCTCGAAAGCGGCCGCTACTGCCAGCAGGTCGACGACGGCCTCGCCTGGTCACATGCGGCGGGCGTGCGGGCCGTGCCGACGTTCATCTTCGACGAGCGCATGGGACTGGTGGGCGCACAGCCGTCCGAGGTGTTCGAAGAGTTGATGCAAGAGCTCGGCGCGAAGCCGCGCTGAGCGCTTCAGTCCCGCCGGAGCGGCTGGATGCGCCGCGTCAACGGAGGCCGGCGATACGGGTCCGGCCGCGACTTCAACGCCCGGTCGGCAAGCCGCATCAACCCGATTCCCGCCCGCGCGCGCTCCTCGGACGAAACGTCCTTCCAGCGCAGGGCGCGGGCACGGACCGAGTCGTCCGCCGCCGCGCGACGGCATCGCTCAACGAAGCCGGCGTACAGGGCCGGGGGGCCGTCCGGGTTCGTCTCCATCACGATCACCAGTCTATCAATCTCCGGCGGCGACGCGTTGCGTCCGCCAGGGCGTGCGCTACATCATCCAGACCGTTGGGTGTGGCAATCACCACGACTGTTGCTCCATGTGCTTCTGCATTGTGGCTGCGAGTGAAGTCACCAGAGAGGGGCTCACCAGACCACTCTTGAAGATTGGTGCTGAGGGGTCTGCGGCAGCCGACGCTTGCAGCTTTCCGAAGGGGGACAGGTTGACCCTGAACCCATAGTTCCAGCTGTAGCGGCCGGGATTGAGCCACACCTGCGACTCGGGACTGCCCTCTGCATTCCTCAGCGCGAGGATGGTCTCGAACAAGTCGAAGCTGTACTCGTAGCGGTCTCCACTCGGCAACAGCTCTTGGAGCGATGGCCGGAGCGTATCGAAGAGCCTCTCACTGCCAGGGGTCTTGTGGCGCTCCAGCCCTTCTAAGGCGTGTCCCGTATCCTGCCCAATCACGCGGAACGCGGGCAAATCTCGGTACGCCGGCCGGTCTTCGCCACCCTGGCTTATATGGGCGGTTATAAGTCGGGCGACGGTTGCGTACCGGCCCCCTGCGATGGCACCAATACTGGCGCTGTAGAGGATGCGCGCTGCTGGATAGAACATCATATCGGACCATATGGTGTATCCCCCGACATACGGAGCAGCGTTCGCCACACGCTCCAGCATCTCGACCAAAAGCCCCACCTGCTCGCCCTCTGCCCAATACGCGAGAACGGCGGCGAGCTTTTCAAGGCGCGCCGTGACGGCCTCGTAATCTGCTATCCGGGCGCGGATGGTTTCGGCTGTGGGCTGGCCGGCCTGGCCGAATCGCGGATTCAACAGTTCGCGGCATAGAATCTCGGTTTCTTCGGCAAGCAGGTCTCGCAGGCGAATTCGCTGCGTCGGGTCGGGTAAGTACCGCTTCAGGGTGGCCACGGCGAGTTCGTCAGAGAGTGCGTCCCGTGCGCCGAGGTCACGCAGCGACTGTAGCCTCTCCCACAACCGCGTGAAGAACTGCTCAGCATCCAGCCCCGGTATCACCTCGGCGACCCGGTGTTCCACGATGCGCTCGGCCTCGTCGGCGAGCGCGGACCGCATCAGCCAGTAGGTGGTAAACCGCCGGGTTGGGCATCGCAGAATCGCTCTTCGAAGCGCTTCATCCCACTCTCCCGACCAACCAGCCACCACGAGACCAAACTCGTCGAAGATACGATCCAGCAGCGCGTCCATCGCTGGCTCGTACGATGCCAACTCACTTCCGGTGTTCCTAACCCTCGTATCCAGATAGTCGCCGTGAAGCTTGATTACTGTGCAGGGCGCATGCGTCAAGGGCAGCGCGCCAGACGCCGCGTCCGCCGTGCTGAGCACTTGGGGTCTGACTCCGGCATCCTCCAGCGCCTGTTCGAGCAGACGGTCGAAGTTTGTCGTGACGATCACCCGGACGTACTCGGCGGCCACCATTTCTGCGATTGCGCGGTGCGCCTTGGTGGGAAGCTTGATGCCTTGCTCGCGTTCCTCCTCCGTGGGCTCGAAGTAATGGCGCAAGAGCCCGTTCCGCTCCGAAGCCGTGCCACCCAACCGCTCGATTAGGCTGGAGTAGTCCGGCTCCTCGCCGTACGCGTCCTTGAACCAGCTCCTAGGGTCGCCCTCGACGACCGTCCCTGAGGCGACAGCGAGCTGACGAACAAGATCTTCGACTATCTCCCAGCCGGTCGGGATCTGTGCTGCACGGGAGACGCCAGAGCCGAGGAGAAGAGCGTAACGGCCAGGGCCGTGATGCATGGCTAGCGCGAGTTGGGTGAGAGCGTCGGTCACGGTTCAAATGATATTCCATGGACCGTCCCTCGCAGTGCACAAGGCCCAGATTCGGCGAAGCTGAGGCGCCGCGACGCCGCGGGACACCAGCCGCCCGGGCGGCAGTGCCCGGAAGCCCTTGAGGTCCGCGTTACGGGCGGAGCCGGTAGGCGCGGCCGGCACTATCCTGCGCGTGGGGCGCGTCCACGGCGCGCCCGTGGTGGAGGTGGCCTCGCATGTCCCAGCGAATACTGGCGGTGCTCGACGGCGGCGAACTCAGCGACCCGGTGCTCCAGCGCGCGCTCGACCTCGTGCTCCAGTCGCCGGGAGCGGTGCTGCGAGTGGTCACGGCAGTGGAGTTGCCCGCGCTGCTGCTCGCGGAAGGGGGCCTCGACGACGGCCGCTTCGAAGAGCAGTCCCGCGACGAGGGCGCCCTCCTGATGGAGGAGGCGCGCACGGTCGCGCGCAGGCGTGGCGTCGAGATCGAGACCGCGGTCCTCACCTGCGTCGACACCGACGTGGCCGACGAGCTCGTCGCCGAGGCCGGGCGCTGGCACGCGGACGCAATCGTCGTTGGCGCGCCCCGTGGCGGCCTGCGCCGGCTGTTCCGGAAGAATCTCGCAGACCACCTGGCCGCGCTGACACAGCTGCCCGTCGAACGCGTGAGCGCCGCGAAGTAGGCAGGCTCAGACGGCGAGCGCGGCCAGCACAGCCTTGCGGTCCAAGCGCAGCATGGCCGGCACGTCCAGACGCAAACCGGGGAACGCTTCGCTCGCGATGACCCCGTCGCTGCCCGGGACACGCGTAACGTAGGCGCCGTCCCGCAGCTGGAACCAGTCGACCACGCTGTCCTGCACGCGCCAGACAACGTATTCGCGCACGCCGTTCCGCTCGTAGGCGGCTTTCTTCTGGTGCAGGTCCTTCGAGACGCTGCTGTTCGCGATCTCGACCACGAGTTCGGGAGCGCCGTCGAGGTACCCGTCGCGGAAGCGGCCCGGGCGCAGCCAATAGAGCATCGCGTCCGGCACCGGCTCGTTGCTGTCGTCCAGGAGGACGCTGCCTCCACCCATCGCTTCTACGTCGCCCGGGCGCGATTCCTCGTAGGCCTCGAGCCAGCGCATGGCCAGCTTTCGCTGGCGCTCGTGGAACTCCACTTTCACGGGCGACGGCATGTACACCACTCCTTCGATGAGCTCGACCCGCTCGAGCCCCTCGCACTGGCTGTACCGCCGGTGGAACTCCGCGCGTGACATGACGGCCCCGTTTTCGAGCCAGGGCAGGCGCTCTTCCACGCCGGAATCCGTGATCGACTCGGCCACCATTCCCACATTCTATACCGCCTGGGAGCGCGGCCGGGGACGCATGCCCAGGTTGGCGGGTCAGACGCGCGGTTCGCTCGAGAGGGCAAGCACCGCGACGCCGTAGGCCTCGAAGTCGCGGATGTTACCGGTGGCGACCGTCGCGCCGGCCCGTTCTGCGACTGCGGCGACGAGGGCGTCCGCCAGGTGGACCTGCGTCCCCACCCGGGCCAGGTCGTAACGGCGGCGGCCGGCCGCCTCCGCGGCTTCGAGAGTGACGGGCCAGTAGAGGAGCCCCTGGAACAATGCCGCCCACTCCGGCCGCTCGTGTTCGTGGGCGCCGGTGTACACCTCCGCGACGTTGATGGCGCAGACGCCGACGTCATGCCCGGCTGCGATGGCGTCCGCCAACCACTCGCGCGCCCACGGCTGGCGCCGGAACAGGTGGATCAGCACCGTTGAGTCGGCGAGGAACCGGGCCACTCAGCGCTCGACCTCGATCGGGCGATCCGGGGTGGCCCGCTGTTCGCGGACCCACGCCTCCGGCGAGCCCTCCCCTTCCCACTCGGGATGGTCCTCCGGACGGTACGACTCGCCGAAGCTGGCGAGGGTCTCCCGGAGCCGCTCGCGCCGCAGCCAGTCCGAAAGCAGCGCAGCCACCTGCTCGCTCTGGCGGCGCTCGCCCACGCGGTGCTCGAACTCGTCGGCCAGATCTTTCGGCAGGACAAAGTGCTTGCGCACGAACGCCGTCATCTCCCACTCCAGTGGGATCAGCATATCACACGAAAGGGCGTAGCCAGGGGGCAAAACAAGGGCGGGCCATCCGGGTTCGGATGGCCCGCCCTAACAGCTAACAGCTAACGGCCAGCAGCTAACAGCCCCTCACACCTCGCGGAACTCGCCCTCGACGGTGCTTTCGCTCTGCGGGCCCTGCGACTCGTCGAACTGGCCCCCGGAGGCGCCGTCGGCAGACGCACCGGCGGCGCCGTACACGGCCTCGCCGATCTTCTGCATCGCCTGGCTGAGCGCGTCGAGCGCGGTTTGCATGCGCTCGCTGTCTTCGGCCGTGACGGCGGCGCGCACGTCGGCGACGCGCGCCTCGACGTCCTCCTTGAGGTTCGCCGGGATCTTGTCGGCGTTGTCGCGGAGCGTCTTCTCGGCCTGGTAGGCCGTGCTGTCGGCGAGGTTCTTGAGTTCGATCTGCTCGCGCTTGCGCTTGTCCTCGTCGGCGTGAAGCTCGGCCTCGCGCTGCATCTTCTCGATCTCGTCCTTCGTAAGTCCGCTCGACGACTGGATCGTGATCTTCTGCTCGCGCCCGGTGCCCTTGTCCTTCGCCGAGACGTTGACGATGCCGTTCGCGTCGATGTCGAAGGCGACCTCGATCTGGGGGATGCCGCGCGGCGCCGGCAGCAGACCGTCGAGAATGAAGCGGCCCAGCGGCTTGTTGTCGGTCGCCATCGGCCGTTCGCCCTGGAGGATGCTGATTTCCACGCTCGGCTGGTTGTCGGCCGCCGTGCTGAAGACCTGGCTCTTCGAAGTCGGAATGGTCGTGTTGCGCGTGATGATCGGCGTCATCACGCCGCCCAGCGTCTCGATGCCGAGCGTCAGCGGGGTGACGTCGAGCAGGAGCACGTCCTTCACTTCGCCCTTGAGCACACCCGCCTGGATGGCCGCGCCAATGGCGACGACCTCGTCCGGGTTCACGCCCTTGTGCGGGTCCTTGCCGAAGAAGTCCGCCACGATCTTCTGCACCGACGGCATGCGCGTCTGGCCGCCGACGAGCACGACCTCGTCGATGTCGCCGGGCTTCTTGCCGGCGTCGTCGAGTGCCTTCTTCACCGGCCCGAGCGTGCCCTGCAGCAGTTCGCCGACGAGCTGCTCGAGCTTCGCCCGCGTGAGCGTCACGTTGAGGTGCTTCGGGCCGCTCGCGTCAGCGGTGATGAAGGGGAGGTTAATGTCGGTCTGCTGGGCGCTCGAAAGCTCGATCTTCGCCTTCTCGGCCTCGGCCTTGAGCCGCTGCAGCGCCTGGCGGTCCTGGCGAAGGTCGATGCCCTCGGCCTTCTTGAACTCGTCGATCAGCCAGTCGATGACGCGCTGGTCGAAGTCGTCGCCGCCGAGGTGCGTGTCACCGTTCGTGCTGAGCACCTGGAAGGTGCCTTCGCCCAGTTCGAGGATCGAGATGTCGAACGTGCCGCCGCCGAGGTCGTAGACGGCGATGACCTCGTCGTGCTTCTTGTCGAGCCCGTAGGCGAGCGAGGCCGCCGTCGGCTCGTTGATGATGCGCAGCACTTCGAGGCCGGCGATCTTGCCCGCGTCCTTCGTCGCCTGGCGCTGCGCGTCGTTGAAGTACGCCGGGACGGTGATGACCGCCTCCGTCACGGTCTCGCCGAGGTACGCTTCCGCGTCGGCCTTCAGCTTCTGAAGGATCATGGCGCTGACCTCGGGCGGGCTGTGCTGCTTGTCGCCCATCTTCACGCGGGCGTCGCCGTTCGAAGCCGCCGTGACGTGGTAGGGCACGAGCTTGAGGTCGCGCTGCACCTCGGGGTCGTTGAGCTTGCGGCCCATGAAGCGCTTGATGCTGAACACGGTGTTGTCCGGGTTCGTGACCGCCTGGCGCTTCGCCACCTGCCCCACGAGCCGCTCGCCCGTCTTCGTAATCGCGACGACGGAGGGCGTGGTGCGCGCCCCTTCCGCGTTGGGGATGACGACGGGCTCGCCGCCCTCCATGACGGCCACGCACGAGTTCGTGGTGCCCAGGTCGATGCCAATTACTTTCGCCACTAGTTGTTCCTCCGGGAAATCAATGCTTCTGGATGACGCGGGCCTGCGGGCTGCCGCCTCACGGCCCTTCTCCTACGATGACCATCGCCGGGCGCAGGACTCTGTCGCCCAGCTTGTAGCCCTTCTGCACGACGTGGATGACCTTGCCGTCGTCGCCGGGCTGCTTCGCCACGGCTTCGTGCATGGCCGGGTCGAACGGCTCGCCCGCCGCCGGGATTTCCGTGACGCCCATCACCTGCAGCAGGCCTGCAAATTTCCGCTGGATGGCCGTCACGCCCTGCACCCAGTTGAGGCCCGCGAGGTGCGCGTCGACAGTCGCCACCGCCCGTTCCAGGTCGTCGTAGACCGGGAGCAGGTTGATGACGAGCGCCGCGCCCGCGAAGCGAGCCGCCTCGCCGCGCTCCTGCTCGACGCGCCGCTTGAAGTTCGCGAAGTCGGCGGCGGTGCGCTGCCAGCTCTTGTAGTAGCTGTCCGCGCGCTCCAGCGCCCCGGCGAGGTCCAACTCGCCCGCGGCACCCGCCTCTGGGCTCTCGGTACTCGGCTCTCGGCTCTCGGTACTTTCCGTCGCGCGCTTGTCCACGATCTCGTGCTCTTCGTTACCCGTCATACCACCTCCCAGGAATGGTTCAATCTCCCTCACCGTAGAACTCGCGCGTGAGCTCGGTGAGCACGTCGGCGACGTAGCGGACGTGCGCCACGGCGTCGCTATAGGCGAGACGCGTCGGCCCCAGCACGCCCAGCACGCCCCCGGCGCCGCCCGGCGGGCCGTAGCGCGCGAGCACAAAGCTCATGTCCTGGTAGGGGCCTTCGCGGTTCTCGTCGCCGATGACGATCGCCACCTCGGCCGCGTCGACGGCGTCCGAGGGGATGGCCGCGCGCAGCCGCCGCTCGTCGACCGCTTCGAGCGTGTCCATCATGCGGTCGCCGTGGTCGAACTCGGGCTGGCGCAGCAGTTCACGCACGCCTTCGACCACCGGCTCTTCGACGCTCGCCTGTTGCTCGCGCAGAAGCATGGCGGTAACGGCCGCGACGACCACGGACTCGACGTTGGAAAGCGGCTCGGCCTTGTCACGCATGAGCAGCTCGGACGCCATGCGCCCGCCGAATTCGCCGTTGAGCCGCCCCGCGAGCCGCGTGAGCGTTTCCTGGTTGACGGCCACGGGGAATTCAAGGGTCTGCTGGTGGGACTGCGCGTCGCTCGTGACGACCACGAGGAGGGCGCGGTTGTCCGTCAGCTCCACGAGCTGGAGCTGCTTGAAGCGCACCCCCGCGACGCGCGGCTGGGTGACGAGGGCGACGTTGTGGAGCGAGTTGGCGAGCACGCTCGCGGCGAGCCCGGCCCATTCTTCCAGCTGGCGCGCGCTCTGGTGGAACTGGTGGAGGATGGTCATCTGCTCCTGGCGCGAAAGGTCGCGTTCGGGCATCAGGCTGGAGACGTAGTAGCGGTAGCCGCGGTGCGAAGGGATGCGGCCCGCTGAGGTATGGGGGTGGGTGATGAGGCCCTCTTCTTCGAGGGCGGCCATTTCGTTGCGCACGGTAGCGGGCGAAAGGCCGAGGGCGTGGCGGTCGACGAGCGACTGCGACCCCACGGGCGTCGCGGAGCCGACGTAGTCGTCGACGATGAAGGCGAGGATGCGCGCGCGGCGCTCTGACAACGTCATTATCAACCCTGCCTGCCAGCTTAGCACTCCCGCGTCGCGAGTGCTAAGGGCTGGTGCAACCAGCGTATCAGGGTGGGGCGCGGGTGGGGAAGGGGCTGGGGTGCGAAGTTGCCCCTGGAATGGGGCAGGTGGACCGGATGGCCTACCCCCAGTCGATGTCGCAGTTGAAGGCTTCGTAGTGCTCCCTGATGAGGTTCACGTACAGATTTGTGTGGGAGGAGAAGGTGACGGTCACCTGGAGCGCGCCGACGACACCGGCCCCGCGGGTGATGTACTCGCCCCAGCTGAATTCCGGGTAGGCGAAGGTGAAGGTGCCACCGTCGTAGTTGATGGTGTAGTCGAAGACCTTGATGCGCTCGCCCGGATAGATGTTGGTGTCGAATCTGCTGGCGTTGGTGAAGCTCCAGCTCCAGGTGAGCGGCGTCCCTTTGCCCGGCCCGAAGGTGCACGTGTTCGACTGGACCGTTGTTGCCCTGCTGAACCTGCCGGCGACGATGTACTGCGGCTCCGGCGTGGGGCTGGGCGTAGGGCTGGGAGTGCGGGTTGGTGTATCGGTGGGCGGCGGGGTGCTCGTGGGGGTGGGGTAGGGGGTGGGCGTGGGCGTGGGAAGGGGCGCGGCCCCGGCCGGGAGCGGCGTCGGCGTATTCGCGGGGGTGGCCGTATTCGCGGGGGTGGCCGTATTCGCGGGGGTGGCCGTCTCCGCGGGCGTGCCCGTCGCGGTCGCTGTCGCGGTCCCAGTGGTGGTGGACGACGCGGTTGCGGAGGGGTTCTCCGTTGGGGTGGCGGTCGCGGTGCCTGTGGCGGTGGCGGTGGGCGAGGCGCCGGTAGCGCCAGCGGGAGTCAGCCCACCATCGTCGCCACCGCCGAGGAGGACGAGGGCGGCCGCGACAGCGCCGCCGCCACCCAGCAGGCCGAAGGCGAGGGTGGCAAAAAGGAAGCCCCGCTTCCCCCAGACGCGTCCGCCACCACCAGCAGCCCCGGCGGCCGCGGCCGCGACGGGTGGCGCCGCTGGCCGGCGGGCAGGGACCTCTTCGGCGGCCGCAACCACCGTGGCGGCAGGCGCCGGGGCAGCGGGGATGGGCGAGGCCATGACGGCGGGCGCCAGCTCCTCCTCCGCCGCCACGGGAGCAGGCACGACCGTTAGCCCGGGCTCGGGGACGGGCGGCGCCGGGGGCAGAGCCCCCCCGGGCTCGGCGGCTGGCTGCGGCACCGGGACAGGGGCGAGCGTGGGGCCTGTGTTGGGCGCGAGTGGGGCCGGCGTCTGCGTCTGGGCCGAGGGCAGGCTCGGTGGGTCAGTTTGGGACCTGATCCGCCAGGCTGGTCGCCTGCTGCCGGGCGTCGAGGGCACGGGCGGTGGGACAACCTGGGGCGGCCGGGTGTAGCCGTGGCGGAGAAGGGAGTTTCGAGCCCGGTCCAGCGCGCCCACGAGCTCTGTCGCGCTCGCATAGCGGTCGAGCGGATCTTTTTCCAGGCAGCGGCGGAGGACGTTCAGGACCTGGTCCGGGAGGTGGGCGAGCGGAGCCATGGGAAGGGAGTCATCGCGCTGCATGCGGAGGAGCTCGTTGGTGGTATGGCCGACGAAGGGGGCGCGCCCGGCGAGGGCGTGGTAGAGGGTTCCACCGAGCTGGTAGACGTCGGTGCGCTGGTCGGCGCGGCCTTCGAGCTGCTCCGGGGCGGCGTAGGCGGGGGTGCCGGCGAAGAGGCCGGCGAGCGTGAGGCCCGGGGCCGCCTCCTGGCGGGCGATGCCGAAGTCGGTGACCTTGGCGCGGTCTTGCTGGTCGAGGAGGATGTTCTCGGGTTTGATGTCGCGGTGGACGACGCCGCGGGTGCCGGCCTCTTCCAGGGCGCGCCCAACCTCGCTGGCAATGCGGAGGGCGCGCTCTGGCTCCATCGGGCCCTCTCTCATCGCGTCGGCGAGCGTCTGGCCCTCGACAAACTCCATGACGAGGAAGTACTGGCCGTTCTCCACCCCGAAGTCCTGCAGTCGGACGGCGTAGGGCGAATGGAGGAGGGCGACGATGTGCGCCTCGCGTTCAAAGCGCTCGAGGTAGCTCGGGTCGCTGGCGGCCAGCTCGGAGCGGAGGAGCTTGACAGCCACGCGGGTGTCGTCGCGGCGGTCGACGCCTTCGACGACGATGCCCATGCCGCCGCTGCCGAGCTCGCGGAGCAGGCGGTAGTGACGAAGCGTCTTCGGGAAGCTGGCTTTGGGCCCTGGCAACCGCTTCCTCCCGGACGGGAGTATACGCAGTTGTACGCTCCAGGGCCTCAACCAGATGCGGCAGCGTCGCTCACGCTCGGCCCGGCCCGCGGCTCTGCCGGCGGGTGGCTACTTCGGCCCGAGAGCGTTGCTGGAGCCAGCCCACTCCTCTAGCTGCCGCGCGCGGCGCTCTGACAACGTCATTATCAACCCTGCCTGCCAGCTTAGCACTCCCGCGTCCCGAGTGCTAAGTCCTGGCCCAACCAGCGTTTCAGGGTGGGCCTTGGGTGGGGAAGGGGGCTGGGGGGCGTGCGGCAAGCACGATGCTAAGAGGGCGAGGCTGGGTTGTTCACCCCGCACGATACGGCCCTCGCGAGATCGTCTATCCTGGCGTCCTCCATATCAACCTCGCCCGAATCGGAGTATCTGCCGTGGCGGCCAGTGACGAGCCAACAACGCTCAACGCCCTGCTCAACCGAGATGCCATCCTTGAGGCACCGGTCTTCCAGCGCCGATTCGCCTGGCAGGACAAGCAACTCACTGACTTCTGGGAGGATTTCGATGCTGTGCGCGGCCACGATCAAGACACGCTCTTCATGGGGGCAATTATCCTCAGACATGAAGCGGCCAGTTCATCGAGCACGGCCGAGCGCTGGCTAATCATCGACGGGCAGCAGCGCCTGACTGCCCTTTCGCTCGCGATCGTGTCGATTTGCCTTGAAGCCTTGAGCACGAAAGCTTCGGACCTCGCCGCGACGATCACGTTTGTGACGGACCAGGTCAAGCGCTACCTCTTGCCCTCCGCTAGTGGCAACCTTCGCAACCGCGACACAAAGGTGATGGTGACCACGCCGGACCTTGACGAGTACCGGGCCGCCGTGGCCCTTATCGGGATCGCGGAGGTGCTTCCGCTCAGCGGCAAGTTGAGCGAGGCGTCCAGAATCAAGCGGGCTCTGGACTTCCACCGCGAGCAGATCCGGCAGCGCGTTCCACCAGAGCCGAAGCTGGAGCACTACGAGCGGCTGCTAGATGAGCTGGTCCTCAAGGTGGAACTGGTGGAGATCCACCTCGGCGATCGCCACGATCCTAACCAAGTCTTCAACCGCCTCAACACGAAAGGCCAGGATCTCACGCTCGGGGATCTGGTGAGGAACGAGGCGTTTGCGCGATTCTCCGCGGACCGTGAGGGCGCGTCCCGAGCCTTCCAGTCGTATTGGCGGCACTTCGAGGAGCGGTTCCTCACCGACAAGAGCCGAGACGACTACTATTGGCCGTTCACGCTCGCGCGTGCGCCGTCAGCGACGAAGGGGAAAGCCTTTTCCTTGCTTCGCGATCGGTGGAAGGGCCTGAGCGACGCCAGCAGCGGCGCCGACGCTGAAGCGGCCATCAAACTGATCGTCGAGGATCTGGGCCAGTTCGTAGATGAGTTCAATCTGCTTCACGACGGTCAGCAATTCGAAGGATTGTCGTCCGCTGTAAGTCGGACCGCCCTCCGGCTTCATCGGATGCGCCTGCCGACGGTGACGTATTGTTTCCTTCTGCAAGTTCTACAGGCCACCGGTGTCGGCAAGCTCTCGACTAAGGATGCTGAGCGCACACTCGCGATCGTAGAAGCTTTCCTAGTTCGGCGGGCGCTTATCGGACTGGAGCCGACCGGCCTCCACGCGGTATTCAAACGCTTATGGGGCGAGAGTTTGGGTGTTCCGTCAAGGGTGCGGAAGGGCCTTGTTAGTTCAACGATTCACTTTCCTTCGGACATCGAGATAAGGCAGAAACTGCCCACTGTCAACATGTACACGCGTCGGCTTCGTAATTATATTCTCGGAGAATATGAGCGGCACGTCATGGCCGGTGATCCCCTATCCGAGGCGCAACTTACCAACTTTACTGTTGACCACGTGGCACCTCAGTCATTCGCCACTTCGTGGGCCCGGAAATCCCGGCTCAGTAAGGATCAGATCGCTCAGCTCTTGAACTCGTGGGGCAACCTCGTGCCTCTCTCACAGGAGGCTAACTCCTCGAAGGGCGCTGCCGACTGGCAGGAGGCCAGGATGAAGCTTGAGCTGGAGACCATCTACTCGACCACCAAGCGGCTGCTGAAGGACCACGAAAAGTGGACACCGGAGGAGATCCGCCAGCGAACGGCCTCGCTCACGGAGTGGGCCATTCGTCGCTGGCCCGACGACTCAAGCGCCTAGGCCGAGTCACGGCGGCCCCGGGCACCAGTTACGCAGCCACGCCAACTCGCGACAGAGATCGTAGAGCGCGTAACGCAACATTCCTTCGGTGAGCCCGGCGGCAGGGTCCGCGAGGCGACGGTTGAGATAGTCTCGGGCGGTCGCGCGCCACTGAACCTGGCGCTGGTCCCATGGGCCACCATCCTCCCAGCCGCCGTTGCGCGTCGCCACGCCCTGCCACCAACCCGTGTCGAGGTTGTGTTCGGCGATCTCCGCGAGGTCGCTCTGCTCCGTCAGGGTCATCGAGGCGAGGTAGGCGAGCTTCGCGGCGGCGGTGTCGTCGCCCCACGGTGCCCGACCGGACGCGTCTTCCCAATCAGCGTCCTGCCCACAGGCCCAACGATCCCGCTGGACGCACTTGCCGTGCTCGCAAAACTCGAACTCACCGAACATCGCCTGCCCACCGCGGAAGGTGCCCAGGTATACTCTCGCGCATGGCCTCAGGACAAGCCCTCATCGCGCTGTGCAAGACGCACCTCGTCGAGACGATGCAGGCGCTGCCGGAGTGCGCGCCCGATGGCCCGGGGCTCGGGCAGAAGGCGCTGGAAGAGGCCGCGGGCTTCGAGCTCAGCCTGCCGGAGTACGACGGGTACTTCACGTGGTCGCTGCTGGTCGCGCTGACCGTGGACGGCCGCGTCGAGGCGATTCAGCCGGGGAAGCGTAGCAAGAAGTACCGGCTGGCCCTCTGACTCAGGCCGCGTAGCGCAGGATCTCGACCTCGGCGCCCCGCGCGATGGCCTGCTCGGCCAGTTCGAACAGCCGGTCGCTGACTGATTCCGAGAACACAGCCTCGCCGCAGTCTCCGCAGACTTCGGCGGGGATGGCTTTGACCACGACCGTGGTGCTGCCCCGCTCAATCAAGATGGAACTCTCACCGGGCGCCATCACGCCCCTGCGACAGATCACGCAGCGCATCACCGCCTCCTTGTCCGGAACTCGTCCCACACGTCAGGGTCCGGGAAGTACACGGTGATGATATGACAGCGGGCGCCGCCCTGCTCCACACCAGCCACCACATGGATTGGACCTGTGCCCACGTTCCCGAGGACCAAGACGCTTGGAAACGGCTCGTCGTCAGGGTACTCCTCGATTACTTCGCCAAACCGCACGACGCCGCGGACGCTCGCGGGGCCAACGCCGCGCTCCCACATGCGACGGAAGGCATGCCGCGTAACGTAGACCTCTCGGCACTCCATCAGACCAGCCCCCCGCGGATGACGGCGATGTGGGCGCTCTCTTCGAGGGCGGTGAGCCAGTGCAGGGCCTCCCAGAGAGTCTGGCCGCGGGCGTAGGCGCCGTGCCCGCGCAACAGGACGACGAGACGCGACTGGAGCGCGAGAGCGACCTCCTCCACCTGCCGCGGGCCGGGCGCGACGACGGGGACGTCCTCCAGGTGCAGCCGCCCTTCGAAGTCGCCCGGGACGAACCGGTCCGTGTCGAAGCTGAGCGCGATGGCGTGGCGCGGGTGCGCGTGCAGCACGGCCCCGGCGCCGGTCAGGGCGTAGACGGTCGAGTGGAGGATGGTGTCGCTCGAAGGGGGCGGGCCTTCGACTCCCCCGCCGGGCTGCACGAGGCTGATATGACGCGCCTGCAGCCGGCCGAGCATCGTGTTCGTGCCCGTAATCCACATGGAAGCGCCGTCGCGGATGGAGAGGTTGCCGCCGTGGCTGGTGACGAGCGCGAGCTGGTAGAGGTCGCGCCCGACCTCCTGCATGTCGCGGAGCACGGCGGCAGGGACGATGGCCATGGCCGGGATTCTACGCGGCGCGGGCCGGCCCGGGTCAGACGTTGTGGAGGCCGCTGATGGAGGGCGCGAAGAAGTATTCGCCGCCGCGCACCGTGACGAACTGGTTCAGCAGGTCCGGGGCGAGGGCGGCCTGCACCGCCTCGAACTGCACCGCGAGGTCCGAGTTGTAGGCCATGAAGAGCAGCCCGGCCTTCTGCTTCGCGGCTGGGCCCTGGTAGCCGCCGGGCCCAGGCGGCGTGTCCGGCTCGGCGTAGGGCATGCCTCGCCGGACGAAGTTCTGCGGTCGCGCGACGCCCTGCGCGAGCCCGTTGAGCGCGCGCGGGTTGGCGAGCCGGACGTGGGCGTTCACGGGACAGCGGACGCCCGCGTCGGCGGCGTAGCTGAAGTCGTTGGAGGGCCGGTCATACCCTCGCGGCGTCACACTCGTGGTCCGCGGCGTGCCGTCGAGTGCGCGGCCGACGATCCTCGCGCCGATCTCCTCGCGCGACGTGGCGAGCAGCGCGGCCGCCATGGTCGTGGACTTGTCGAAGCGGTCCACGTCCTGCTCGAGCTTGCGGAACACAAAGAAGCTGCCGTGCGCCGCCGGGCCGCCCGTCGGGCAGCGGACGAGCGCGTTGGAGATGGGGAACGCCGGGTTCCAGTTGCTGGCAGGGCGCGAGCCAAAGGCGTCGACGTCCTCCTGCAGCATGAGCGGCTGGCTGAGCCCGTCGGCGTAGCCGAAAGGCTCGACGCTGACCGCGCCGCGTTCGAGCACGCGGCCACGTTCGGCCGCAACCACGCTGGCGTCGCCGCCGATGAGGAGCCGGTAGCTCGCCTCGAGGGACGTGACGAAGCCCGCGTCGGCGGTGTCGTTCCCGACGGCGATCAGCAAGACCGCGTCGACGTTGTTCGCCACGTACGGCGGGTCCCAGGTGTTCGGGTTGTCTCCAAGCGCGGCGGCCTGGCCCTTCATGCCGGCGGCGAACGAATTGGACGGAGGGAGGGCCCTTCCCAGCGCCTGGTAGCCCCACGGCGAGAGCATCAGGCTGACGAAGGGCGGCCCCTCGCGCTTCGTGCGCTTGAGGGTGTCGGCGTCTTGCAACTGCTCGAAGGCGCTGGTCACGAACGGCGCAAGGCGCCTGACGAGGGCGCGTCCCTGGTTCTGCCCGGCGAACTGGAGGAAGAGGAGCCGGACGTGCTTCCTGCCGTGCCCCTTGAGGATGTTTCCCTGGAGGTCGTCGAGCAGTTCGAGGTCGTCGAACCCCGGGGAGTGCTTCCAGCTAATTGGCGCGTTGAAGTTGACCATGTTGGGGCCTCCTGGGGCGGGTGCCGGGCGGGGTCTGAGCCAGCGAAACAGTCGCGGCCAGCGCATGGCGGGGTACGCGGCCTATGTCTTCAGGTAGATGCGGCCGCTGATGTCGTAGAGGTCGTTCTGGCCCGCCACGACCTGAGTGGCCGTGACGCGTCCGGGGGGATGCCCGATGCCGTGGCCGGGGGCAATCAGCGCCTCGGCGAAGGCCGCGGCCTTCTCGCGGGCGGTCTGGGGCGTCTCGCCCTGTTTCAACTGCACGCGGACGACTCCCCAGATGATGAGCGCGTTCTGCGGCTCGCCCGGCTCGGGGTCGACGTACCACCAGTTGCCGCCGGCGTAGTCGTAGGTAACGACGTTGTTGAGCTCGATGTCCTTGCGGGCGACGCACCAGTTGAGGTCCTGGGCGAATTGGTAGTCTTCGTTGCTGAGCCCGGCTATCCCGGCGATGGCGAGCGCTGAGAGCCCGTCGCACCCCATGTCGGAGCGGGCGGCGTCGAGGACGTTCTTCCAGGCGTCGCCGCGGATGTAGTTTCGAATGCGCCGGGCGAACTCCGGCTCCATGGCGCGGGCGTTGGCGGGCGGGGGGACCATTGGCATTTTGGGGACCTCCTCAGGCGTTCGTGGGGATGGGCTGCGACGTGGCCGCGGCGTGGAGTGGAAGGGTGTCGAGCAGGGCGCGGAGCGCGCCCGCAGCCGGCTCGTGTGGTGCAGCGATGTCGAGCGCGCGGTGCGCGGCAGTGGCGTGCCAGGCGATCGTGACGTCGGCGATGGTGAACACCTTCCTTTCGTGGAGCGCTTCGCGCAGGGCGTTGAGGGCAGCGGGGTCGTTCGGCGCGGCGCGGACCATGGCGAGGGCACGCGCCCGCTCCGCCGGGCTGTCGGACTCGAGGAAGCAGGCGAGCGGGAACGACATGGTGCCGTTGCGCAGGTCGGAGCCGACGGGGTCGCGGAGCAGGTCGAAGCAGTCGGAGCGGATCTGATCCGCGGTCCCATACGCGCGGCCCCAGTCCGCGTACGCGGCCTCGACTGCCGCTGGGGCGCCAGCGTAAAGGGCACCGAGCGTCGCGAGCAGCGCGGTCATTTCGCCGCTCTTGGCCAGGGCGGTGTTCTCGGCCTCGTCGGGCTCGACGTCGTCGCGGCCGACGGCGAGGAGGTCCCGGCGCTGGCCGCCGGCCATGACCAGGAGGCCGCGGGCAAGAGCCTCCTGCATGCGCGCAGTGACTCCGTCGCCGGCTCCCAGGCTGGCGATGCCTGCCTGCGGGACAGCGCTGACCAGTGCCGTCGCGATGAGGAGCGTCTCCGCGTGGGGCCTGCCGCGCCAGTACGGCGTCTCGTCGCCGTCCATGATGTCGTCGAGCAGGTCGATTCCCAGGAAGAGGAGCAGCGCGAGCCCGGCGAGGGGGAACGCGGGGCGAAATTCGCCCGTGACGCCACCATAGACGAGCACCGGGATCCGCGTGAAAGCCGGGACGCGCGGCACGGGGCCGGAGAAGGCTGCCGCGCGGAAGCATTCGACAACCGCCAGCGCCGCGTCGCGCAGCCCCGGGTCGGCAACCGTCTCATGCAGCATGCGGATCGCCTCTTCGACAGTGCGCGCCGGGCTGAGGCCACAGTCGAGGTTACTCATCGCCCAGCGTCCGGAGAGCGAGGGCGACCGCGTCGGCCGTGCTCGCGCAGGATGTGGCAGCGGCCCGGAAGCCGGCGGCGGGGAGGCGCTCGCGCGCAGTGTCGAGGAGCGCGTGGATCTCCGGCCGGGCGGTCGCGCGGATCTCGGGCCCGCGCGCGGCGGCGAGTGCGAACGTGATGAGCGCCGCAACTGGTTCCCATTCGCCGGCCTGCGCGCAGAACTCGGCGGCGGCGGCGATGGCCGGGCTGGACGGGACTTCGAGGCCGGGGCCGCCACCAGCCGAGGCGCGAATCCCGCGGAGCGACTCCCGCAGGAAGGCGGCGCCTCCTTCGATGTCGCCCGAAGCCAGGCGGGAACGGGCCAGCAGTGAGAGCACCTCTCCCATGCGCGGGATGTCTCCCGTCTTGCGGAGCGCGGCAAGCGCCTGCCCGAGGAGCGCCTCGGCTTCCCCCGGGTCGCCTTCACAGAGGCAGAGGTTGGCGAGCCAGCAGAGCGGCGAGGCGAGCAACAGGTCGTCGCCGGCTTCGCGGAAGCACTCGCAGCTCTCGCTCCAGGCGGCACGCGCGGCTTCAGCGTCTCCGCGCGCCCACGCGGCAGCGCCGAGCGGGCCCAGCGTGAGGCCGGCGAGGCGGGGCTCGGAGCGGGAGCGGGCGGCGGCCACCGCCTGTTCGCACACGGCGCGTGCCCGGGCGAGGTCGCCGCTGTAGACCAGCGACTCGCCGAGGATGTTGAGAGCCATGACGAGCGTGGTCGACGGCTGGGCGCCAGCGCCGGTCGACGCGACGAGCACGCACTCCTCAGCGATCCGGCTCACCTCCGCGGGCGGGCGCGAGCCGCTGCTCAGAAACGCGAGCCAGTAGAGCCCGCGTGCGCGCAGCTGGGGTGGGGCGCTCCCGGCGGCAGCGAGCGCTTTTTCGAGCCAGGCAATGCCGTCGGCCGGCGCCCGCTGCCACCAGTACATGCCGGCGCCAACGCAGAGGGACAGGCCTTGCTCGGCGCGGGGGCTCGCGGCCAGGGCCCATTCCAGCGCGTCGCGCAGGTTGCCGGCCTCGAGCGCGACGGCCGCCACATGCTCGCCCTGGTCAGCACGGAAGCTGGACGTCATCACCAGGTCGCGGTAGTAGGCGAGGTGGCGGTCGCGCGCCGCCGGCACCTCGCCCGCCCCGGTCAGGCGGTCCGCAGCATAGGCGCGGATCGTGCCAAGGAACGAGAAACGGAACCCGCCGTCGGGCAACTCGCCTGCGCGCACGAGGTTCTTCGCCACCAGCGACTCCATGCGGCCAAGGAGCCCGTCTGCCCGCAGCGGGCCCGGGACGACCGCCTCTGCCGCTTCGAGCGTGAACCCGCCGCTGAAGACGGCCAGGTGCCGGAAGACCGTCCGCTCCTCGTCCGGCAGCAGGTCGTAGCTCCAGTCGATGGCGCCGCGCAGGGATTTATGGCGCTCGGGAAGGTCGCGCGGGCCACTCGTCGCGACGTCGAGCGGCGCCGACATGCGGTCGAGCAGCGAGCCGGGCGAAAGCAGCTTGCAGCGCGCGGCGACGAGTTCGATCGCGAGGGGGAGCCCGTCGACCAGCCGGCAGATGCTGGAAACCGCCTCGGCGTTGTCGTCGGTGAGCGCGAAGCCCGGGCGCACCGCGGCCGCGCGGCTGGCAAAGAGGCGCACCGCCGGGCTGGCGCGCATCTCGGCCCCGCGGGCCTCCAGCGACGGCAGGGCGAGCGGCGGCACCGGGACGACCCACTCGCTCCGCAGGTCCAGCGGCTCGCGGCTGGTCACCAGGATGCGCACGTTCGGGCAGTGCGCGAGGAGCTCCGCGACAGCCGGCGCGGCCGTGAGCACGTGCTCGAAGTTGTCGAGCAGGAGGAGCGTTTCGTCCTGGCCGAGGTGCTCGACGGCAGCGCGCAGGCCGGACGGGCCTTCGATACCCAGCGCTTCGGCGAGGGCCGCGTCGAAGCCCGACTCGTGGGACACAGGCGCCAGCTCGACAAAGCAGACGCCACCCGCGAAGGCGAGCGCCGCCTGGGCGGTGGCCTCGATGGCGAGGCGCGTCTTGCCCGTGCCGCCCGGGCCCGTGAGCGTGATCAGGCGGAGGTCGCGGCGCGCCAGCAGCCCGGCCAGCTCAGCCAATTCACGTTCTCTCCCGAGGATGGACGTGGGTTGCAGCGGCAAATTGCCGTGCGTGCGTGTGAGCGTCCGCGGCGGCGGGAAGTGCCGCGGGAGCCCCGGGGCGCACGCCTGGTAGAGATGCTCCGGGCGGCTGATCCCCTTCATCCGGTGCGCGCCCAGGTCGACGAATTCGACGTTCGGCACTCCGCCCTGGCCGACGGCCTCCCGCGTCGTGCCCGAGAGCAGGACCTGTCCGCCATAGCCAGCCGCGGAGACGCGCGCGGCGCGGTGGACGTCGAGCCCGGCGTAGCCGTCAGGCGTGCGCACGGGCGAGCCGGTGTGCAGCCCTATGCGGACGTGTACCTCGGCGCCGGTGGGCCAGGCGTAACCCTCGAGCGCCTCCTGCGCCCGCATCGCGGCATGGACCCCGTCAGCGGCGCTCTCGAAGGCGTAGAACAGCTCTTCCCCTTCGGCGCTGACTTCCCGCCCGTTGTGCCGGGCGAACGCGGCCCGGATGAGCTCACGGTGCGTCGCAAAGATTCCCGGCGACTGCTCGGGGAAGCGCTCGACGAGCGGAGTCGAATCCTGGACGTCCGTGAAGCACAGCGTGACCACGCTGCTGGACGGCGCAGCCGGGAGGACGGCGGGGTTGGCTGCAGCGGCCATCTCGTCTCCGGGCGTCTCCTCCATCACGGCGGCAGATGATACAGGCACCGCGCCGCCAATTGCAGAGGGGACGAATCGGCAGGGCCGAATTGCAGAACTTTACCCCGAAGAAAGCACATTCGAATGCGATCCACGTCACACAGGCGAAAGCCGGCGGGCAGGGGGCGGAAGCGGGCCGCCAGCCCTCCGCCCCGCCATTGACCCTTCCGCGCCGATGCCGTCCCGTTACAGGATGCAATCTGGCGAGCCGCCCCTCCCGCCCGTCGTCGTCGCCCACAGCTCCGACCTGCACGTCTGCATGGATTGGCGGTCGTCGCGCGACGGTATCGGGGCGCTCGAGGTGGTCCTCCGCACTGCCGCGGCGAACGAGGCTTCGATCCTGCTGCTGGCCGGCGACGTGTTCGACCACAACCGCCTGCCGCTCTCAATCCTCGACCAGGCGGCGAGGGCGCTCGCCGACTACGGAAAGCCGGTCGTGATCCTCCCCGGCAACCACGACCCGATCACGCCGAACTCCGTCTACCGGCGCGGCGGCGTCAGCGACCCGCCGAACGTGCACGTGCTCGGCGTCACGCACGGCGACCGCGTGGACTTCGAGGAGCTGGAGCTAACCATCTGGGGCCGCCCGCACACCGACTACGGCAACATGGCGCCCCTCGACAACGCACCCCGCAGGCGGCTCCGCCGCCAGGTAGCCGTGGCGCACGGCCACTGGCACCAGGGCGGCGAGGACGACCACCGCTCGTGGCTCATCCGCGATGGCGAGATCGAATCCCTCGACGCTGACTACCTCGCGCTGGGCCACTGGGACCGGCCGGTCCAGGTGGGCAACGGCGGCGTCCCGGCGTACTACTCGGGCAGCCCCCACCTCGCAGGGACGATCAACCTCGTCCGCCTGTCAGACGCTCCGGTCGAAGTGACTCGCACGCCCCTCGTCGGCGAACTCTGAGCGCACAATTTCGCCATCCTCCGGGCTATCGGCAGCGCCTTATGCGCGGTGTATGGTGCGCCTAACAGTCATACGCAGGGGGCACACACAATGCACGACCTCGTCATCCGTGGGGGCACCGTCGTTGACGGCACCGGCAACCCGCGCTTCACCGCCGACGTCGCGGTCGACGCCGGGACCATCACCGCGGTCGGCAAAGTCGCCGAGCGCGGCAAGCGCGAGATCGACGCCAACGGCCTGCTCGTCACCCCCGGCTTCGTCGACATCCACACGCACTACGACGGCCAGGCGACGTGGGACAGCCTGCTCGCGCCGTCCTCCTGGCACGGGGTGACCTCCATCGTCATGGGCAACTGCGGGGTGGGCTTCGCCCCTGCCGCACCGGACAAGCACAGCTTCCTCATCTCCCTCATGGAAGGCGTGGAGGACATCCCCGAGACGGCACTCTCCGAGGGCCTGCCGTGGGACTGGGAGTCGCTGCCGCAGTACTTCGACGCGGTCGACCGGCGGCCGCACGCTGTCGACATCGGCGCGCAGATCCCGCACGCCGCGCTGCGCGCCTACGTCATGGGCGAACGCGGCGCCGACCACGAAACGGACCCGACCCCGGACGAGATCGCCGCGATGAAGCAGCTGGCGAAGGAGGCGTTGCTCGCCGGCGCCGTCGGTTTCGGCACGTCGCGCACGTTCAACCACCGCTCGCGTACCGGCCAGAGCATCGGCACCCTGACCGCCTCGCAGGAAGAGCTTCTGGGCATCGGCGAGGCCCTGAAGGAGACCGGCCGCGGCGTCTTCCAGTTCGTCTCCGACTTCCGCGACCTGCCCTTCGAGCTGGGGCTGATGCGCCGCCTCGCCGAGGAGTGCCGCCGGCCGCTGTCCGTCAGCCTCGCGCAGGCCGACGCCGCCCCCGACCGCTGGCGCGACGTCATCCGCTATATGGAAGAGGCGAAGGCCGACGGCGTCGACATGAAGGCGCAGGTGTGCGCCCGCCCGATCGGCGTCCTGCTCGGCCTCGAAGGCACCGTCAACCCGTTCATGGCGACCGAGACCTACCGCTCCATCGCCGCCCTGCCGCTGGCGGAGCGCGTCGCGAAGATGCGCCAGCCGGACGTGCGCCGCCGCATCCTCGCCGAGTACGAGGAGCAGGGCCGTTCGCAGTACGCAAACATCACGCGTTCGCTGCACAAGATGTTCCGGCTGGGCGACCCGCCCAACTACGAGCCCGACCCGGCGACGAGCCTCGCCGCCGAGGCCGAGCGGAGGGACCTGCCCGCGGCCGACGTTGCCTACGAAGCCGTCCTGGAGAACGGCGGCCACGAGCTCCTCTACTTCCCGCTCTCGAACTACGCGGGCTTCAGCCTCGACGCCGCGCGCGAGATGAACGCCAGCGAGCGCACGCTCCCCGGCCTCTCGGACGGCGGGGCGCACGTCGGGCTCATCTGCGACGCCAGCTTCCCGACCTCCAACATCACCATCTGGAGCCGCGAGCGCCCGAAGGGCGACCAGCTCCCGCTGGAGCACGTCATCAAGCGCCAGACGAAGGACACCGCCAGCCACGTCGGCTGGCTGGACCGCGGCGTGCTCGCCCCCGGCTACAAGGCCGACGTCAACGTGATCGACTACGACCGCCTGCAGCTCCGGCGCCCGGAGATGCACTACGACCTGCCGGCCGGCGGCAAGCGCCTCCTGCAGCGCGCGGAGGGCTACCGCTACACCATCAAGTCGGGCCAGGTCACGTTCGAAGACGGCGAGCACACCGGCGAGCTCCCGGGCCGCCTGGTCCGCGGCGCCCAGTCCGCGAAGGGGTAGCGGGGCGCGGGGTTGGGCGGCACCCCTCATGCCTTTCGCCTCATGCCTCGTTCTCCAACCCCCCACCCCGCCGCTGCGCACGGATGCCGCGCTAGCCCGCCCTCCCGGGACGGCCTGCCCTCCGGGCACGCGCTCCCCAGTCGCGCACGCACCCACCACCAGCCACCCGCAGGATCAGTGCCCCGACCGCCAGGGAGGGCGCGCCGCCCCGCCACGACCGAGCGCCGCCGGGCCAAGAAGTAGCGCCCGGGAGCCACGCCGTGTCCCTCTCGTATCCCTTACCATTCCCGGCAACGATGCACCCACTGGAACAGTACCTCGTCGACGTCCGAGCGATCCGCGCCAGTGGCAGCGCGACCGCCGAGACCTCGTACTACGGCCCGCTCGAACGCCTGTTCAACGACGTCGGCCACAAGCTCCGGCCCCAGGTCCGTTGCGTCATGCAGCCCCAGGACAGCGGGTCGGGACGCCCAGATGGCTCCCTCGCCACCGAAGCGCGCCTCTGGAAGCACGCCGGCGTCCCCATGGCCCCGGATCGCGGAGTCGTCGAGGCCAAGCCACCCTCGGTCGGCGTGCCGCGCGCGTCAACATCAGCGCAGGTCTCCGGCTACCTCGGGCAGTACAAGCTGGTGCTTGTCACAAACTTCCGCGACTTCCTGCTGGTTGAGGACCAGGACGGCACGGCGGTCGAGTTGGAGCGCTTTACGCTCGCACCGTCCGAAGCCGCGTTTTGGATTGCTGCGGATAATCACGCCGCGACGACGAAAGCAGTCGGCGACCGGTTCCTCGACTTCCTCGAGCGCGTAATGCTCCACAACGCACCGCTCGACGCTCCTGAGCAGGTCGCACGCTTCCTCGCTTCCTACGCCCGCGACGCGCGCTCGCGACTGGAGTCAGCGCCCCCCGCCCTTGCCGGCCTCCGGACTGCGATCGAGGAGTCCCTTGGCCTGGAGTTCCGCGAAGGCCAGGGCGAGGCGTTCTTCCGCTCTACGGTCGTGCAGACACTCTTCTACGGGCTCTTCTCCGCGTGGGTCGTCTGGCACCGCGACAAGCCCGGGCGCAAGAGCGACTTCGATTGGAAAACGGCCAGCTGGTCGCTCCACCTCCCAGCTGTCGGCACCATGTTCTCCCAGCTGGCGCAGCCGTCGGGAGCTGGCCAGCTCCACCTTACCGACCCGCTCGACTGGGCAACCCACCTGCTCAACCGCGTCAACCGCGACCGTTTTTTCAAGCGCTTTGAGGAAGAGCACGCCGTCCAGTACTTCTACGAGCCGTTTCTTCGCGAGTTCGACCCCGAGCTCCGCAAGCAGTTGGGCGTCTGGTACACGCCGCCGGAGGTCGTCAAGTACATGGTGGCCCGCGTCGATCTCGCCCTGCGCGACGACCTCGGGATCAAGGACGGTTTCGCCGATCCTTGCGTCTATGTACTGGACCCCTGTTGCGGCACGGGCGCCTATCTGGTCGAAGTCCTCCGCCGCATCGAGCAGACCCTGGTTGAGAACCGCGGCCGGGACGCGCTTATCGGCGCGGATGTGAGGCGTGCCGCTATCGACCGCGTCTTCGGCTTCGAGATCATGCCCGCCCCCTTCGTTGTCGCGCACCTTCAACTCGGCCTGCACCTCCAACAGATCAACGCACCGCTCACGGACCCGGAGCGGCCGGCCATCTACCTCACCAACGCCCTCACCGGCTGGGAACCGGACGTCAGCCCGCCCAAGTCGCTCCTCTATCCCGAGTTGGAGGCCGAGCGGGACGCCGCTGAGCACGTCAAGCGTGACACGCCCATCCTCGTCGTCCTGGGCAATCCCCCATACAACGGCTACGCGGGCGTCTCGGTGGAGGAGGAACGCGGCCTCACCGACGCCTACCGCACGACACGACGGGTTGCGCCACCTCAGGGGCAGGGCCTCAATGACCTCTACGTCCGCTTCTTCCGCATGGCCGAACGCCGCATCGCGGCAAAGACGGGACGGGGGATAGTCTCCTTCATCTCCAACTACTCATGGCTGGACGGGCTCTCGTTCACCGGCATGCGTGAACGCTACCTCGACCAGTTCGATTGCATCTGGATCGACTCCCTGAACGGCGACAAATACAAGACGGGCAAGACGACTCCCGACGGCAAGCCGGACCCGTCCATCTTCTCTACCGAGTCCAACCGGGAAGGCATCCAGGTTGGCACGGCCGTAACGCTCCTTGTCCGTAGGGGTGCGCCGTCGGGCACAAGCACGGTCCACTTTCGCTCCCTCTGGGGGACGGACAAGCACAGGCAACTCCTTGACTCCGCAAAGAACTGGTCTTCCAACGCCTATCAACCGCTGCAACCCGCCTTGGCGCTGGGTCTCCCATTCTTGCCCGCAAGCTTAGCCCGCGGCTATCTGTCATGGCCGAAGCTCACGGAGCTATTCCCTGTTTCCTTCCCGGGGGTCAAGACGAGCCGCGACCAACTGTTGGTGGATATCGATCGGGGCCGACTGGAAGCGCGAATGAAGCGGTACTTCGACCCGAAGGTAAGCGATGAAGAGATAGCGAGGGAGATGCCTTCGGCGATGGCGGCTCAGCAGCGATTCGATCCTCGGGCTACCCGCACGCAACTGCTCAAGGAAGGCTTCTCTCCCCAGCGGGTCGTCCGCTATTCCTATCGCCCATTCGACAGTCGCTGGCTGCACTGGCAGCCGAGTACCAAGCTGCTCGACGAGAAGCGAGAGGACTACGTTCAGAACGCGAAGGCGGACAACCCGTTTCTCTTCACGACCGGGCGTACGCGGAAGTCAGTGATCGAGCCCCCCATAGTCGATCGGCAGATCGTAGACCTCAACTGTATGGATAGCGGGGCGCGGGGCTTCCCGCTCTGGCTTTTGGCGGCAGATGGGCGACACCAAAATCTGAGCAACGAAGCGCTGGTAGTTATCGGTGATTTGGGCTGCGGCGGCGAAGCGCTGCAAGGGCACTGCATCGCGATCCTTCAGTCGGAGCGGTACCGCGAAGAGAATCATGCGGGGCTTCGGCATGGATGGCCGCGGATGCCCATCCCCTCCAGTGTTCCCGTTATGCGGTCCTCCGCGTCACTGGGGATGCTGTTGGCTGAGCTAATGAACCCGTTGATGCCTGTGCAGGGCGTGACCTCGGGAGCTGTCCGGCCCGAACTGAGGGTACTCGGGGGTCTGCAATCGCCTCAGCCGGACTACGCGATCGCTGCCCGGTGGGGCATTCACGGGCAGGGCGGCGTAGTGATGCCGGGGCCGGGGAAGGCGAATCTCCGCCCGTATCTGCCCGAGGAGCTGGCCGCGCTGGCCCAGGGCGCGGAGGCGCTGGGGATGACGACCGAGGAAGCGTTCGCCTGCCTCGGTGAGAAGACGTACGACATCTACCTCAACAGCACGACCTACTGGAAGAACGTCCCCGAAAAGGTCTGGCGTTACACCATGGGTGGCTATCAGGTCCTGAAGAAGTGGCTCAGCTACCGCGAGGCCGCCCTGCTCGGCCGCCCGCTTCGCCCGGACGAGGCCGGGCACTTCCGCGACGTCGCCCGCCGCATCGCCGCCATCCTTCTCATGGGCCCGGAGCTGGACGCAAACTACCGCGCCTGCGCAGCCGACGCCATTCCTTGGCCTCCTGTCTGAGCGCCATCCACCCCTTCCACCTCCGCACGCCCCGCCCGCACCCTCCGTCCATGGCTCGCACCACGCCCGACACACCCACCAGCCCCTGCCAGGACACCCATCTCGACCCGATCGCTGACTTCAAGTCAGCTTTTTTTTGTAACGGAGGACCGCTGACATGGCCGACTGCACCGCCTTGACCAAAGTTGGCACCCCCTGCGGAGCGCCCGCCCGCCGCGCCTCCGGACTCTGCGTCAACCACGACTCCGGCTACCGCGAGGAGCACCAGGCCAACGCCGCCGCCGGTGGACGCGCCTCCGGCATCGCCCGCCGCCAGCTCGAACCCGTCGACCTCGGCTTCGTCAACCTCACCAACCGCACCGCCATCCAGGCCCTTCTCGATTCGCTCCTCCGCCTCGAGCTTCTTGGCAAGCTCCCTCCCGCACGCTCCCGCATGCTCGTCCGCATCCTCTCCCTCGCCATCCGCAACTTCGACACGGCCGCCCGCATGCACCACCTCGACGCGCGCGTCGCCACCCACGACCCCAACGCCTACGGCCGCGCCCGCCACGCCTTCGACGCGCAGACCGAAGACCTGCTCTCCAGCCTCACCCTCAACGAGATCGTCCACCTCGGCCACGAGCTCGAAGCCGAAACCGCCCACCGCACCCAGCGCTACCGCGACGAAGACAACTACGGCCGCACCCCAGCCCGCACGATCAGTACCCCGACCGTGAGGGAGGGTGCGATGCCCCGTGGCGACCCAGCCGGCGGCCGCCACATCCTGGACGACTACCCGATCGACGGACCCGGTCCCTCAGCCGAGACCAGCGCCGTCCTCGACCTCCTCGAGAAGACCATCGCCCAAAAGCGCGCGGGCCGAATCTGATGCGTTGCTCCGCCGCCACGGTCAGTACCCCGACTGTGAGGGAGGGCACGATGCCCGGCTGCGAGCGAGCAGCGGCCGTTTCTGCGGTCGCATCTCCCCCTTCGCCCGCACGGCGGGAGAAGGGGGTCGGGGGGTTGAGGGCCTGCGCCCCCGCCCTTTCCCGGCCGTTCCCGTCGGCAGGATAGACTCGCCCTCGGAGCCGCGGCTCCGCGGAGCTCCGGTGAGACGCATGCCAGACGCCAGCCTGCTCAGGTCGCGGACCGCCTTCGGCGTCGCCGCGGGCCTGGCGCTCAGCCTCCTGGCCGCCGTTGCGCTCATCTCGTGGCAATGCTCGGCGGACGACGGCGACTCGGGCTCCCCGGCCGCGCGCCCCGCGACCACGCCGCCCGCCGGTCCGCAGGGGCCGCCCTTCGTCTCCCTCGCAGACCTGGGCGTGCGGCTCGCCTACGCGATCGTCGACAGGACCGGGACCGGCAGGCTCGTCATCCACAATCCGGACGACTCGACGATCGAGGTCGAGGGCGCCCAGGGCGTGTTCACCGGCATCGCCTGGTCCCCGGACGGTCAGCGCCTCGCCGTCAGCTTCGGGCCGACTCCCGCTGCCCAGGACGTTTACGTGCTCGACGCGGACGGCGAGAACCTCCAGCGCATCACGGACGACGGTCAGAGCAGGCGCCCCACGTGGTCGCCGGACGGCAACCAGCTCGCGTTCGTCAGCGCCGCCGGCAGCGTCCCCGGACCGGGGACGGTGGTCGTGATCGGCGCCGACGGCTCGGGCGGACACGCGATCTCGGGCGACGTGCAGTACGACTGCCCTGCCTGGGCGCCGGACGGCGCGACGATCGCCGCGATGCCGCAACCGGGCACGGTCCGCCTCATCTCTCCAGACACGGGCGCGACCACGCGCGAGGTCCAGATGCTGCGCGAATCGGCGCCGTCGCCGACGTCGCTCTCGTGGTCGTCCGACGGCGCCTGGCTGGCGGCCGTGATCTCGCGTGGGCCGGGCCTGGCGGTCGTGATGCTCGGCGACGACCTGACGGCCCAGCGGCAGGTGGGCGGCGCCTTCCTGGGCCGCCCGGACGACCCGGCCTCGGCGCAGCCCTCGTTCGTCCCCGACGCGTCGAAGATCATCGTGGCCTCGGCTGCAAGCGGCGACATCTTCGTGATCGACGTCAACGCGCTCCCCGCGGACCAGCCCTCGAACGCGCCCTATGCGCCGGTCCAGGTGCTCGTGGCGGCGCCACGCGGCCAGAGGCTGGTCTTCCCCGCGGTCGGCCCGCTGCAAGGGGGCGCTCCGCCGTCGTCGGTGGTGTAAGCGCAGCTCCGGCGGGCTGGGCTACCGCTTGCGCGCGATGGCGTCGCGGGCAGCCTGGGCGATGCGCGCGGGAGTGAGGTCGAAGTAGTCGAGCAGCTCATCCCACTTGCCGCTGGTCCCGTAACGGTCGACGCCGACGAAGGCCATGGGGACGGGGAGCGTCTCGGCGAGCAGGCGGGCGACGGCCGAGCCAAGCCCACCGTGCGTCTGGTGCTCTTCGGCGGTGACGACGGCGCCGGTCTCGCGGGCAGCGGCGAGAACCGCGTGCTGGTCGAGCGGCTTGATCGTGGCGACGTTGAGGACGCGGGCAGAGATGCCCTCGTTCGCAAGCAACTCGGCGGCTTCGAGCGCGGGCGCGACGAGCACGCCACAGGCCATGAGGGTGACGTCGCGGCCCTCGCGCAGCAGGCTGGCCTTGCCGATTTCGAACTTGTAGCTGTCTTCGTACAGGCCGGGGACCTTCGGACGTCCCGTGCGGACGTAGGCCGGGCGGCTCGTGCGGCCGACGGCGACGATCGCCTGTCTCGCCTCCTCGAAGTCGGCCGGGACAACGACGTCGAAGGGGATGAGGGAGGTGGCGAGGGCGATGTCCTCGATGGCCTGGGCGCTCATGCCGTCCTCGCCGACGGTGACGCCGCCGTGGCTGCCGACGCACTTCACGTTCAGGCCTCCTCGCGGCTGGGCCACGGAGGTGCGGAGCTGGTCGAAGCAGCGGCCGGGGAGGAAGACGGCGAAGCTCGCGATGAACGCCGTCTTGCCCGCGGCGGCCAGCCCGGCGGCGATGCCCACCATGTCCTGCTCAGCGACGCCGACGGTCATCCAGCGGCCGGGGTGCTTCTCGCCGAACTGGTGGCCCATCGTCGAGACCGAGAGGTCGGCGTCGATCGCGAAGACGTCGACCCCCTGCTCGACGAGCTCGAGGAGGGCGACCGGGTAGGCTTCCCGCGTGGCGGCGGCCCTGGGGGTCACAGCCCTGCCTCGATTTCGCGGAGGGCCTGCTCGAGCTGCTCGGCGGTGGGCGCCTTGCCGTGGAAGCCGGGGTTGTTCTCCATGAAGCTGACGCCCTTGCCCTTGACCGTGTGCGCCACGACGCAGCGGGGCCGGGCGTCGCTGCGCTCTGCTTCGCTGAGAGCCTGGTCGATGGCGGCCATGTCGTGACCGTCGCACTCGATCACCTTCCAGCCGAAGCCTCGCCACATCTCGACGGGGTGGGTGCGCATGATCTTGTCGGCGAAGCCGTCGTTCTGGAGGCCGTTGCGGTCGACGAGCGCGACAATCTGCTCGCCAAGGCCGAAGTGCGGCACGGCCATCGCGGCTTCCCAGACCTGCCCCTCGTTCAGTTCGCCGTCGCCCATCAAGACCCAGCAGCGGTAGTCGCGCGAGTCCATGCGGCCGGCGACAGCCTGGCCGATGGCGAACGAGAGCCCCTGCCCGAGCGAGCCGCCGGACATCTCGATCCCCGGCGCAGAGCCCATGGACGGGTGGCCCTGGAGCACGCCGCCGAGCGTCCGGAAGCTCGAGAGCAGGTCCGTGCTGAAGTAGCCGCGCTCGGCAAGCAGGCTGTAGTAGAAGGGAGTGGCATGGCCCTTGGAGAGGATGAAGCGGTCACGCTCGGGCCAATCGGGGCGGGCCGGGTCACAGCGCAGGTGATTCCAGAAGAGCGCCACGCCAAGCTCGACGGCGGAGAGCGAGCCGCCCGGGTGACCGCTCTGGGCGGCGTAGACCATGCGCACGATGTGGGCGCGCATGCGCTTTGCGATGGACTTCAGTTCGTCGACAGCTACCGGGGAGACGGCGGAGGCGTTCACGCGCGAAAGTCTATCGTGACCTTGCGCTACAGGCCCTGTTGCGCGTCAGTTTGCGAAGGTCGTTTCGAGCTTTGCGGCGTTGTCGAAATATTCCTGAAAGGTCTGGTTGAAGCGGTAGAAGGCGTCGCGGCGGTGGTAGTCCTTGCCGCGGGCGAACTCTTCGTCGCTGCGGAGGTCGAGCGAGTTAAGGGTGAAGTCGTGTGTGGCGCGGCCGTTGGTCTTGATGTCCTGGAGCATCTCCCTCCAGCGGTCGACGGGCTGGACGAGAACGAAGTCGAGTTCCTCGGCGCGGCGGCCGTTGATCTCCCGCACCTCGCGCACTTCGAAGGCTTCGAAGTCGATTTCGTAGTACTTGTCGCCGACCTGCACACCCATCTCGGTGTCGCACGTGCCGAGCCGCTTGAAGCTGTCGGACTTGTTGAGAATCTCTGCGGCATCCTGGAACCACTGGACGGACGGGAAAACGGGCATGGAGAACCTCCGGGTGCGATCGAATGCACGGCGTGCCTGGCCTGAGGACCAGTGGGCGAGTTTACCGCACGGTCGAACGGCCGACAAACGCCCTCACCCCCCCAACCCCCTCTCCCGGCTGCGGCCGGGCGAGGGGGGGACTCGTCAGACGGTGATGAAGCAACTCCCTTCGCCCACGGAGTGGGAGAAGGGTTGGGGATGAGGGACGCGTCACCGGGTGGCCGAACCCGGAGCGCTCTACTCCGGACGGGTGGAAACGACGGTCACGTCGAGCGCCTGCCCACCGGGGCCGGTGATGTGGACCGTCGCCGTGTAGGTGCCGGGGTCGGAGGGCGTGTGCGCGAACAACTCGATCTCCGTGTGAGCGCCGCCGATGAGGGAGCCGTCTGCAGGCGACTTCAGCTCCAGCCACGACTCCGAAACCTCCACCGTGTAGGTGGCCGGCCCGCAGAACGAGTTGTGCAGCTCGAAGTGCGAGGCTGTGTCGGGAAGGACGGTGAGGCGCGACACGTTCGCGGTCAACGCCGGCACGCACGTCGTGGGTGTGGCCGTGACCGGCGGCTGCGTCGGGGTGGGGCTCGGCTGGGCGGTAGCACCTGGCGAAGGCGCGGGAGACGCCGTCGCGGAAGCGGCCGCAGTGGCGGTGCCGGTCTGTGCGGGCGGGGGCGTCCTGGCCGGTGTTGGGGAAGGGATGACCGTGATCGTCGCCGTCGTCAGTCCCCCGGGGGTCGACGAGCGCGACGCGAGGGTCGGCCCAACCGTCCCGGCCCCGGGCACCTCAATGGGGCGGCGCGTGGGCGTGGGGGACGGCGCTCCGCCGGCCGTGCTGTCGATCACTGCGGGGTGGCCGGGCTCCGGCTTGGACGTGCGCGTGAGCGCGATCGGGCTGAACGGAAGCAACAGCGCGAGAGCGAGAATGCCCGCCGCCGTAATGAGCGGCGGCGCCACCCGTGCCACGGCGGGGCGCGGCGCGACGCGCAGGACCGGGCCCGTCGTGACGCGCGCACGGCGCGGGGGCGGGACGGCGCGCTGCGGCCACCGGGCCATGAGAGCGTCCATGACTTCGTCCTCGATCCCGGGTGCGAGCGCGACCGGCGCCGCCGCTGCCAGGGCAGCAGCAGCCGTCAGTCCGACCGTGGGCGCCAGGCGGTGCTCCAGGTTTTCGGCGAGGCGGGCGACCACAGCCGCGGCGCTGCGCGGCGAGACATGAAGCACCACTGCGAGTTCGGCGGCGTCGAAACCGTGGCGCAGGTGCAGGTCGAGAATCGCGCGATGGCGTGGGCTGAAGCTGGCCAGCGCGTCGCCGAGCTCCGTCTCGAGGGCATGAAGGGAGCCGCCCTGCACGCTGCTGCGCGGCAGTCGCGCGGGGTCGAGCGCCGTGTGCAGCCAGGACGGGTGGACGGGTGCGCCGGGACCAAACGCAATCTGCCAGGCGAGCCCAAAAAGCCAGCCGCGGAGCTTCTCTGCCGAGGGCGCCACAGAAAGGGCGTCCATCGCGCGGACAAGGGTCTCCTCGGCAACTTCCACGCCCGTGGCCTCGTCACCGGCAACGCGGGAAGCGAAGTCGTAGAGCGGCAGGAGCCACGAGCGGGCGAGCGAGGCGAAAGCCTCTTCGTCGCCCGCTCGGGCAGCGTCGAGGAGCGCGGTCGTGGCGTCTTCCATGATCGAGGGGCGGGGGCCCCGCTGCCAGTATACGTCCGGGCCGGATCGGGTCCGTCAGGCGGCCCGGGGGAAGCGCGGCGGTCGCCTGACGCGTCCCCGCCGGAAGAGGAAGGCGGTGAGCACGCCGAAGACGAACCCGCCGATATGGGCGAAGAAGGCGACGCTCGTGTCGGGCGCGCCTGCTGCCACGCCTATGGTGGCGAAGCCCGAGAGCAGGTTCTGGACGAACCAGAGGCCGATCATGAAGACGGCCGGGACGGCGAAGGGCAGGAAGACCAGCGGGAAGAAAGGGATGACGATCCTGACGGTGGCTCTCGGGTAACAGACCAGGTAGGCGCCGAGCACGCCGGCGACAGCGCCGCTGGCCCCGACGTTGGGGATGATGCTGGCGGTGTCGACGACGGTCTGGGTGAGCGTGGCGGCCACGCCCGCGACCAGGTAGAAGACGATGTAGCCGAAGTGGCCGAGGCGGTCCTCCACGTTGTCGCCAAAGACCCAGAGAAAGAGCATGTTGCCAACGATGTGGAGCCAGCCCGCGTGCAGGAACATGGCCGTGACGAGCGAGAGCAGCACCTCTGCACGGCTTGGCTCAGGAACCTTCGATTCGCCACGGACGTTGTCGAGGAACTCGCGCGGCTGGTAGGAGTACCGGCAGAAGAAGCGGCCGACGTCGTTGGGCGCCACGACGAAGCCGTAGCACGTGCCGTTGGTCTGCTGGACCAGTTCGCGCTGGTAGTCGAGGCGGTTGAGGGGCACAGCCGTGCTCAGCGTGAGAGTGTAGAGGAACACGGCGAAGTTGACGGCGATGAAGGCGTAGTTGACCCAGGGCGTGATCGAGGCGCGCGGACTGTCGCCGATGGGGATCATGGCCGGGCCGGCGCCCCCGGCAAGCCTTCGAGGTGGTGCGTGTCGTTCAAGAGAGCGACCACGAGCCGTCCGCCGCGGCGCGCGCGCACTTCGCTGAGGCCGCAGTTCGCGACAGCGATGCGGAACGTGGACTCCGGGGCCATGCCCAGCACCTCGGCGAACATGCAGTTGATGGCCGTGCCGTGTGTCACCACCAGCACGGCCTCTCCGGGGTGGGCACGCACGATGCGGCGGAGGGCGGCGGACGTCCGGGCACGCACCTCGAGGGTCGTCTCGCCGCCGGGTGGGCGCCAGGCCGGGTCTTCGGCACGCATCAGCTTCCACTGCTGCGGATGGCTGCGGGCGATGAGCCGCTCCCGCTGCATCTCCCATTCGCCGTAGTGGAGCTCGCGCAGGTCCGGGTCGACGCACGGCGGGAGGCCCCGGCCGTGGAGCGCGATCGCGGCGGTTTCGATGGCGCGAGAGAAGTCGCTGGTGTACGCGGCGGCGATGTCGACGCTTTCGAGGCGGCGGCCGAGGGCGGAGGCCTGGTCCCGCCCGAGTTGCGTGAGGGCCGTCTCGGAATGGCCGCAAAAGACGCCGTCGCGGTTGCTCTCCGTCTGCCCGTGGCGGGCGACGAAGATGCGCGTGGGTGGTTTGCGCTCGCGCGGGTTCGCCATGGATGGGCCGAAGGATAGCACGGGCGGGCGCCGCTGCTGCCGGGCCGGCGGCTTCACCGGAGGCACGGGCGTGATAGGGTGTGACGACGGCCCCGGCTTGCCCCCGCCAATCTGAGGCCGACCGAGGCATGATGGTGCTGCGCGCACTTGCACTGCTGGTGCTGGGCACAGGCTTGATCGCCGGCGCTGCCGTTTTCCAGGTGGGCGGCGGTGAAGCCTCGGCCGCGTCGCTCGTAAACTGCGACGCCCCGACGGCTGCCAGCCCCGGCGAACTGAAACTCCTCGACTTGATCAACGCGCGACGTGCGCAGGACGGCATCGCGGCGCTTCACCGCTCCGAGAACCTGGCACGGTCGGCGAAGTGGAAGTCGATCGACCAGGTGGCCCATTTCCCGCCCCTCGACCACTATGACTCGCTCGGGCGTGACCCGTTCAAGCGCATGGCGCAGTGCGGCTATGCGGGCGGTGGTGCGATGGGCGAAGTCATCGCGCTGACGGCGCCATGCTCGGACTCATCCTGCGCGGCAGAGGCCGCCGACGCCCTCGACCTGTTGATGAGCGACCAGCCTCACCGGGACATCATCCTCGGCAAGAGCTTCCGCGCGGCGGGCGTGGGGCTCTCCGAGGGTATCTGGACGGTCGACTTCGCCTCGGTGGACGATTCCGGGTCTCCCTCTGTTGCCGGGTCCCCAACCGCAACGGCGACGGCAACCCCAACGCGCACCCCAACACCCCCGACAGGGCCGGTGAAGCGGTCGATCCTGCCAATGGTGGCGAGCAGTTCGACCGACTGAAGCGCACTGGCCACGACCCGGCAACGCTCGCGCCACCATCGCGATATGGGTCTCTGTTGTAGGCTGAGGTATGATGCCCCGGCTCTCACTTCCCCTCCAAATCACTGGCGCCCCATGATCCAGCCACGGGCAGCCCGCTCGCGCATGGCGCGAGCCCGCGAACTCCCCGACTACCGGGAAGCGCTGTGCGAATGCGCCACGGTGCTCCTCGAACGATTTGGCTGCGACACGGTATGGCTGAAGGTCCGCGCGCCCGGTGGGGGCACGATCGGGGTCGAGGTGCCATCGGCTGCAAAGACCGGGCCGGCGCCGCACCAACTCTCGGTCCAACTGCTCGACGAGTTGGGGGCGGCACTCGGCGGCATCGTCCTGCAATGGCGCGACGCTCCTCCGGGCGAAGAGGCTGTGCGTTCCGAACTGGCAGAGTTCAGCTGGCTGATTGGCGACTTTGCGCGGCGCGCGGAGTTCCTCGGCGCCGTCGCCTTGCAGAACCGTCGGCTCACAGCCGCCGCCGAGATCCTCGCCACGCTCTCCACCGCCACGGACCTGGGCGCCGCCTGCGACGCGATCTGTGAGCAACTCCGCCGGTTCTTCGAAGCGGACCACGCTGCGCTCGGGACCATCGACATCGACGCGCGCGTGCGCTCGGTGCTTGGCTTCTCCTCAGATGTCATACAGCGGGAGGCCCTGCCGGAAGCACTCGACGCGGCAGACATCGCAGCCTACGCACCGGCCATCCACGGGGCGGCGCAGCACTTCGGCGAGCTGACCGGGCAGCTCAACCCGGGCACGGAGCTTGCCCGCGCGCGCGGGCTGCGGTCGCTCATCCGCGCGCCGTTCGCCCTCTCCGACGGGCGGGTCGGCCTCGTGAGCGTGGCGAGCCGCACCGCCGGCCGGTACGCGGCACACGACGCGGAGCAGCTGCTCGAACTCTGCCGGCCGATAGGGCTCGCGATGGATCGCGTTGCCCTGATCGCCGAGATGGCGCGCTCGCGTGACGCACTCGAAGCGCAGGCGAGGGTGCTCGCCTCACTGGCCCCGGGCGCCACACTGGAGGCTGTCGCGCAGACGTATGTGCGCGAGGTGCGGCGGCTCTTCGATGCCAGCCACGCAGTGGTCACCCGCTTCGTGCCAGGAGGCGGCGAAGTGCTGGCCTTCGAAAGCGAACACCTCGCCCGTGAAGAGCTGGTGCTGCCCGGGCCGCGGGACACCGAGGAGGCCGCGGTGTTCGCGGGCATCCTGCGGGGCCAGCCCCTGCTGATTACGGACCTGACGCAGCCCGGCATGGGCGGCCTCGCCCGGCAGGCAGCGTCCCGCGGCATCCGCACGATGATGCGCGCACCCATTCGCAGGGGCGACGGCCTGGCCTTCGGGCTCGTCACCGTGGGCAGCGGGAAGGCGCACGCGTACACCCCGCAGGACCTCGCCCGGCTCGACACGCTTGCGAGCGCGCTCGGGCTGGTGGCGGAACGCACGGAGCTTCAGCGCCAGCTTGCCCAGGGCCAGAAGATGGAATCCCTGGGGGCGATGGCGGGAAACGTCGCCCACGAGTTCAACAACTTCCTCACCACCATCCTCGGGCTCGCGGGCATGCTGCGGCTCTCGGGGCGGCTCGGTACGGAGGACGGAGAGAGCGTGGCGCTCATCGAGGATGCCGCTCAGCGGGCGGCGGGCGTGACCGAGCGGCTGCTCGCCTTCGCCCGCGGCGGGCTCGTCTCGTTCGGGCCCGTCGACCTTTCGAAGGTTTTGACCGACACGCTGCGGCTCGCCAGGCCGGCGTTCCAGGGGCGCGTCGACGTGCAACTCGAAGTCCAGCCCGCCGCCCTCGTGGTCGAAGGCGACGGCGGGCAACTGGCGCAGGCGTTGCTCAACATCGTGCTGAACGCGAAGGACGCGATGCCGGCGGGCGGCACGCTTTCCGTGGCGCTCCACGGCGGCGACGGCCGCGCCACACTGACCGTTGCCGACAGCGGGCCAGGCATGGACGACGAGACGCGCCTGCGTCTTTTCGAGCCGTTCTTCAGTACGAAGCCGCCGGGGGCTAAAACGGGGCTGGGGCTCGCGATTGCTTACGGGATCGTGCGCGCCCACCGCGGCACAATCACCGTGGCGAGTGCCCCGGGCGAAGGGGCTTGCTTCACGATTACGTTGCCGCTTGCGGCCCTCAGCCCCTGACCGAGTGGCGCTCTGAAAATAGCGGGTGATCGAGGTCAGGCTACCTCGGTGAGGGTGAGCCAACTGCGAGAGGAGCCCGAGTGGGTGCCTCACGAACAGTACCCCGACCGTGAGGGAGGGGGCGATCCCCAGCGGCGAACGGGCCCGGCGCGGTCTGCGAATCAGAAGTTCATGACCGGCGGCCCCCTCCCTCACGGTCGGGGTACTGTTCATCTGCTCCCAGCTGTCACGCGATCGCGGGGAAAGACGCGGCGGACACGAGCCAGACGCGAAGAGGGCCCCGTTGCCGGGGCCCTCTCGATTGGTGTGGTGGCGTTGTTGCTTAGCTGCGCCGACGGACGACGGCCATGCTACCCGCGCCAAAGGCGAGGGCTCCCAGGCCGAGGGCCACGAACAGCCAGAGCGCCGCATCGCTCCCGCTTTGTGTACCGCTACCCGTACCTGTACCCGTCACCGGTGGCTTGGGCGTCGGGGCCGGGGTCGGGGTCGGTGGCGTCACGTAGGTCAGGTTCAGGATGCTGAGGTTTCCGTTGTCCCAGCTCCCTGCCTCCTTGGCCAGCTTGCCGCCGATGTAGAAGGCG
>Ga0315281_10000690_pt1 | contig 47759 bp, 45 predicted proteins | sample YL17G07_0_MG_FD_204540 | JGI IMG/M metagenome (GOLD analysis project Ga0315281, IMG submission 204540) | Sediment microbial communities from Yellowstone Lake, YNP, Wyoming, USA - YL17G07_0 | ecosystem: Environmental > Aquatic > Freshwater > Lake > Sediment | place: USA: Wyoming | collected...
GTTCAACGGTTGCGGCGCGGAACCACGGATGGACAGGGCGAGCAAAAGCAGCAGCATGCCCACGACCGGTCCGGGAATGGGTAGCGCGAACAACTGGACCAGTGCTTCGCCGGCCAGTTGGAACAGGAGTAGCAGGGTGATGGAGCCGAGCATGGCAGCTTTGTTGTTGCGGTTGATAATAACGGCATTATACGCACCCCCCGCAACGGGAAGTCCAGGCTGCTAGCGTTCGGAAATACGTCGCCCCTGCCAGATTGAATACAGCACCGGAATGATGATCAGCGACAGTAATGGTGCTGTGATCATGCCGCCCACCAGGGGCGCGGCGATGCGCTTCATCACGTCGGCGCCGGTGGCATTGCTCGCCATGATAGGCAGCAGCCCGGCCAGGATCACCGATACCGTCATCATTTTGGGGCGGATGCGCAGCAGCGCGCCTTCCACGATGGCCGCTCGCAGCGTGTTGGCGTCGATGGGCAACCCCTGGGCACGGCGCTCCTCCAGCGCATTGTCCAGATACAGCAGCATCACCACGCCGAATTCCGCCGCCACCCCGGCCAGCGCGATGAAGCCCACCGCCACCGCCACCGACAGGTTGTAACCGAGCCAGTACACCAGCCAGAAGCCGCCGACCAGGGCGAACGGCAGGGAGAGCAGCACCAGCGCGACTTTTGTGGCGTTGCGAAAGTGCAGCAGCAACAGCAGCACCACCAAGGCGACGGTGGCCGGCACCACCCATTGCAGGCGCGCCTTGGCGCGTTCCATGTTGACGTATTGGCCGGACCAGGCGATGGCGTAGCCGGGCTTGGGCTTGACCGACTGCTCCACCGCTTTCTTGGCGGCGGCGATGTAGCTGCCCAGGTCGCGCCCGGCGATGTCGATGTAGACGTAACCGGTCAGGCGCCCGCTCTCGCTCTTGACCTCGGCCGGGCCGTCGGCGATGGTGAGGCGCGCGATGCTTGACAGCGGCACGTGTTGCCCATCGGGCAAGGTGACGCGGGCGGCGCCCAGCGCGTCCGGGGAATCGCGCAGGCTGCGCGGGTAGCGCAGGTTGATGGAGAAGCGTTCGCGCCCGGCCACCACGGTGCCAATGTTCTCGCCGCCGATGGCGTGCTGCACCAGGCGCTGCACGTCGGCCGCGCTGACGTTGTAGCGCGCGGCGGCAGCGCGGTCGATCTCTACGTCCAGATAGCGCCCGCCGCCCACCCGTTCGGCGAACACGGCGCGGGTGCCGGACAAGGGCTTCAAGGTGGCCTCGATCTGCTCCGCCAGCGCGGTGATGCCGGCCAGGTCCGGGCCGCTGATCTTGACGCCCAGCGCTGTGCGGATGCCAGTGGAGAGCATGTCGATACGGGTGCGGATGGGGTAGCCCCAGGAGTTGGTCAGCCCCGGCAGGCGAACGGTGGCGTCCAGCTTGCGGATGAAGTCCTCCACCGTCTCGCCTGCGGGCCATTGCTCGCGCGGCTTCAGCAGGATGGTCGTTTCCAGCATGGACAGTGGCGCCGGGTCGGTGGCGGTGTCCGCGCGTCCCGCCTTGCCGAACACGCGCTCCACCTCCGGCATCTGGCGGATCAGGCGGTCGGTGATTTGCAGGATGTTGGCTGCCTCGTCGATGGAAAGGCCGGGCAGGGTGGTGGGCATGTACAGCAGGTCGCCCTCATACAGCGGCGGCATGAACTCGCTGCCCATTTTGGACAGCGGCCAGGCGAGGCTTGCCAGCAGCAGCACGCCGAGTATCAAGGTCAATCCGCGCCGGTTCAAAGCGAAGTCGAGCAGCGGCTGGTAAGCGGTCTGCAGCCAGCGGTTCAGCGGGTTGCCCTGCTCCGGGCGAATGCGGCCACGGATGAAATAGCCCATCAGCACCGGCACCAGCGTCACCGCCAGAGCGGCGGAGGCGGCCATGGCATAGGTCTTGGTGTAGGCCAGCGGCGCAAACAATCGCGCCTCCTGGCCGGTGAGGGTGAACACCGGCAGGAACGAAACGGTGATGACCAGCAGCGAGAAGAACAGGGCGGGGCCGACTTCCAGCGCGCTGGCCTGCACCACCGCCCAGTAGTCGGGCGCAGGCCCGGCGCGCTCCAGGTGCTTGTGCATGTTCTCGATCATGACGATGGCGGCGTCGACCATGGCGCCGATGGCGATGGCGATGCCGCCCAGCGACATGATGTTGGCGGAAACGCCCTGCGCCTGCATCACGATGAAGGCGGCCAGTATCCCGATGGGCAGCGTCACCACTGCCACCAGCGACGAGCGCAGGTGGAACAGGAACAGCAGGCACACCGCCGCCACCGCCAGCGACTCCTCCACCAGCTTTTCCCTGAGCGTGCCCACGGCACGCTCGATCAGGCCGGAACGGTCGTAGGTCACCACCAGTTCCACCCCCGGCGGCAAGGAGCCTTTGATCTCGGCCAGGCGTGCCTTCACTCCCGTTATGGTTTCCAGTGCGTTGTGGCCGTAGCGCATCACCACGATGCCGCCGGTCACCTCTCCCTCGCCATCGAGATCCGTCACCCCGCGCCGCAGTTCCGGCCCGGTCTGGATGTGGGCCACGTCCGCTAGCCGCACCGGTACGCCCTGCGGGCTGAGCCCTAAGGGAATGCGGCGGAAGTCGTCGAGCTTTTTCAGGTAAGCCTGGAAGCGCACCATGTACTCGGCATGGCCCATTTCCATGACCGATCCGCCGCCTGCGGCGTTGGCCTCGCGTACCGCTTGCTCGACCTTGTCCAGCGTGAGGTTGTAGGCGGCCAAGCGGTTCGGGTTCACCTCGATCTGGAACTGGCGCACCATGCCGCCCACGCTGGCGACTTCGGACACGCCGGGCAGACTTTGCAGTTCATACTTGAGGAAGAAGTCCTGCACCGCGCGCAACTGGTCCGGGTCGTACCGATGCTGGCGGTCCACCAAGGCGTATTCGAACACCCAGCCCACCCCCGAGGCGTCCGGCCCCAAGGTCGGGGAAGCGCCGGGGGGCAAGCGCCCTGCCATCTGCGACAGGTATTCCAGCACGCGCGAGCGCGCCCAGTAGGGATCAGTGCCGTCCTTGAAAATCACATAGACGTAGGACTCGCCGAACATGGAAAAACCGCGCACCGCGGTGGAACCGGGAACGGAGAGGAGCGCCGTGCTCAGGGGGTAGGTCACCTGGTCCTCGACGATCTGCGGCGACTGGCCGGGATACATGGTTTTCACGATCACCTGCACATCGGACAGGTCGGGGATGGCGTCGAGCGGGATGCGTTGCAAAGAATACATGCCCCATGCGGCGACCAGCACTGCTGCCACCAGTACCAGCAGGCGGTTGTGCAACGACCAGGCGATGACGCGCTGGATCAAGGGTGCTTGCTCGGGTTGGTCTTGGCCGCGGACGGCGCCGGCCGCTGCATGCGCTGCATGGCGTCATGGAGCGACGCCGCCGCATCCAGCAGATACTGGCCGTTGACCGCTACTTGCGCGTCTTCCTGCAGGCCGTCGCTGATTTCGACCAGTTCGCCGTTTTCGACGCCGGTTTCCACCTCGGTCGGAAGGAAGCGGCCGTCGCCGCGGTACAGCATCACGAAGCTGCCGCGGCCTGTGCGCATCACCGCCGAACGGGGCAGTGCCAGCGCCTTGTGGGGCTGGGCATGGATGGCCACGTCAACAAAGCTGCCGGGACGCAGGTGCAGTTTGCCGTTGTCTATCGCCACCCTCGCGCTGGCCTTGTTGTTCTCGGCGAGGGGGTTGAGGAAGTCGAGCCGCGCCTTGATTTTCTGCCCGCCGGGGCTGGTTATGGTGACTTCGTCGCCAGTTTTTACTTGTCCGGCTTGGTCGGGATAAAGTGCGACATCGATCCACACCCTGGAGACGTTCGCCAGGGTGAACAGCGTGGCGGAAGGCGTGGCGTAGCTGCCCTCGCGCGCGTTGATCTGGGTCACGACACCGGATTCCGCCGCCAGTATCTTGACCACCTCCACCGGCCGCCGGTAATCGTCCATTTGCTGCACGGTTTCGACACCGATATTCTCATACAGGAACTTCGTCCGTTCCCTGGAAAGCTCCTGCAGCAGATCCATCACGTATTCGTTTTCTTGGAACCTGACGTCGCCTATGGTTTGCAATATCTGCTTGCGCCGTTCCGCGAAGCGCAAATATTCCTTTTGCTGCATGATCAGTTCGGGGGAATAGATCTCGTAAATGACTTGTCCCTGCTTGATGTTCTGCCCGACGGAGTGGATGTGCAGCTTCTTGATCCAGCCGTCGAAATTGCTGTGTACGTTATAAATTGCGCTGCCATCTGCCGTTACATTGCCATAGGTGAGGACTTCCCGGCTGAGGGTGGATTTTTTCACGCTTACCAGCCGGACGCCGAGCTTCTGGATGGAGGCGGTGTCAATCTGGACACCATGGTCGTGATTGGGGTGGTCCTTGGATTCCACCAGATCCATGCCGCAGATCGGGCAAGTGCCGGGATGATCCTGCATGATCTGCGGGTGCATCGGGCAGACCCAGATTTTCCCTTGGCCGGGCTTGCTGATGCTGGGCAAGGTTGACGGGGTAGTGCCGGGTGATGCGGAAGAAGCACCTGGGGCTTCATTCCATGAAATTGAGAGGTGCTGAAAGAGGTAATACGAGGACAGTATGACGACTGCCAACAGCGCGATACTTGCGGCTATTTTCTTCGTCATGTTGATAGTCCGGTCTTATGTTATGTGCGTATTGCAGAGTTAAAAAATAAGGGAGGCTTGCGCCTCCCCCAAATACTACAACAATACAATTACTTGAGGATGATCATTTCGCCCTTGCCCTTGTTCGGGTTTGCGTCTTTCTTGCTCACCAGAACCGTGATGGCGCCGCGTAGTGCCGCGTTCATGGCATGGTCAACGATTGCGATACCAGCTACTTCCTTATCCTTCGGTGTCACCAGGTCGAATGTGCCGGCTTCAGCCACGGCCATGTTGTAGGTCTGGATGCCGACCAACTGGTTCTTCGGGTTGCCGTTGATGTACACGCGGTCCCAGATACTGGCGATGGGATGCAACGCGACCGGCAGGTTGACGTTGGCGTTTCCATAGTAAATACGCACGCGCTCGCCCGGCTTGGCTTCCAGCACGTCATGGTCGCCCTTGGGATCATGCACTGGATCGTAATGCAGGACCTTGCCGTTGACCAGCGAACCCTTCCAGGCATTGGCGTCATTCAGCATTGCGCCGTAGTTCTCCACGTCCGGAAAGTATTGCTGCTGGATCAGCACGTACTCGCGGTCGGCCTTGGGATAGTTTTTCTTGTCCTTGGGCTCGACGATGATCATGCCGTACATGCCGCGTGCGATGTGCTGCACCATCGGGCCTGCACCGCAGTGGTACATGAATACGCCGGGAACCTTGGCTTCAAAGGTGAAATGCTTGCTCTGGCCCGGTTTGACTTCGGCGAACTCGTCCAGAACGTTGACCTGCGCTGCGTGGAAGTCCATCGCGTGCGAGTTCTTGTTCTCGGCCGGGTTGACCAGGGTGAAATCCACCGTATCGCCTTCATCTACACGCACCGGCTTGCCGGGAATGCTGCCGTCGAACGTCCATGCCGCCATGGTGTCCGCGCCGCCGACCATCTTGCCGTTGACCGCGACGTCGACTTCCTTGGCCGTCATCGTGACCTTGACGGTCTTCGCGAAAGCCTGCTGCGCGGAAATGAGCGCAGCAACCGTCAGTACTGCTACCGTTGCTTTTTTCAATGTATGCATGGTGATTCCCCTCTTTTAAAAGTTAACTACGAACGGCCTTACTCCTGTTGCTGCTTCCTGCTACTGCCTTCAATTTCCGAATTTGCATTTGCACAAGGTGCGCAGGTACTGCACCATATCGTTGATCTCTTCGTCGGTCATTGCACCTTCCCAAGGTGGCATCAGGATGGATTTGCTGATGGCTGTGCCGCCTTCCTCGATGACGTTGTGCAGCGCTTCATCCGAGCGCCCGGACATGGCCTTGGCATCGGTATGGTCGCGCGGCAAGACGGACATGTCGCGGATGTTCACGCCTTTGCCGTTTCCTGCCATGCCGTGGCACTGCACGCAATACGCCTTGTAGTTGTCGGCGGCCGTTTCCTTGGCATTTGCCTGGACGGATGTGGCCAGCAAAATTGCGAACAATATTTTATTTCGCATTGGCGGACTCCTTGCTCAACACCTCAAGGTAACGCACCAATTTCTGGATGCCGCCGTCCGACACCTCCTTGTTTGGCATCCAGGATTTAGGCTCCCATGCCTGGGGATTCCTGATGAAGCTCGCCATGAATTGGGGTTGCAAGCGTTTGGCTGCTGTGTAAAGTTCCGGGCCGGAGAGGCCGCCGTATTCGGGTTCGATCAGGTGGCAGGCAAGGCAGCCCTGGAACTTGTCGAAGTTCATTTCACCCATCTGCCTGGTAATCGTTCCAGGCTCAATTTTTTCTTTGGCGATCAGGGCGCTGTGTGGCTTCAGTTTCATCAGTTCAGCTGCGATGGCAGTCGCATCCGCCTTGGACAGGGCGATATGATCCATGAGTGTGGACGCATCAATTTCGTCGCCCTTGGGTCCGGCCTTGATGTGGTTGCCGTAATACATCCCGGCAGGGCGAATGCGTGCCGGTTTTTGCAGCCATGCGGCGATCCATTCCTGGCGGTATTTGTTGCCAGCGTAAAAGAGATCCGGTCCTTTTTTGGCGAAGGCTGCTTTCAAGGTCTGTGTAGCAGGACCGGTGATGTTGTGGCAGGAAACGCAGTCCTTCTGCAACATCCCTTCCGCTGCAAAAGCAGTTCCGCTAAAGGCGAGCAGGGCGGCAAGAATAAGTCTATGCATGTCTATTTCCGCCTTCTTCCCTGTTCAACCGGCTTGCCCATGAAAGGTACGCTATTGAACAGGCCATATCCTTGCGTCAGCGACTTGCTGTAGAAGAAGTTGGGGTCGTAAACCTTGTCCTTCCATGCGTACCAGTCGTCCATTTTGACGCCCTCATATTCGAAGATCATCATGGGGCCGCCCATCATGGCGCCGCCGTTCGTCATGTGCTTGTCCACATGGTCGTGCATCACGAAATAGCCCGGATTGTTCATTTTCACGATCACGTCGAAGCGCTCGCCGGGGCCGACCGGTACGGTGTCAACGTAATAGGGGCTGGCTAGTGGGTAACCGTCCTTGTGGGTGATAAGCATGTCGTGCCCGTGCATGTGCATCTGATGTGTCTCATCGCCTGCGCCATAGAACCGCATACGCAACACATCGCCTTTCTTGACCCGGATCGGCTGGGTGTAGGGGAAAGACTTCGCGTTGACTGAGAAATAATCGGGTACATCGGTGGGCATGCCACCCTTGCCATAAACATTGGCATAAGCCGATTCCCAGGTGCTCATCATCAGGATGGCATCCTTGGTGACGCTTTTTTCTAGCTCGCTTGGATTTTTCGGGTCGACAATGAGCGGGCCCCACATGCCCCGCGTCGCCACATGCTCCCAGACATTGACATGACAGTGGTACCACAGGCTGCCGGGGCGATCTGCCTTGAACTGGTAGGTGAAGGATTCGCCGGGCTTGATGTCATCCTTCTGGGAAACGCCCGGAACGCCGTCCATGTGCCAGCTATCGATCTGGTTGATGCCGTGCCAGTGGATGGAGTGGGGGAGCGTCGTGTTGTTGGTGACGTGAACGGTTACGTCATCGCCTTCCTTGACGTGGATCAACGGCCCGGGAACCTGGCCGTTGAAGGCGAACACCTTGTTGCTAAAGCCCGGCGCCACCTCGATCGAAACTTCGTCGATGGTCATGTTGAATTCGTGCTTTTCCGCCCGGCTTAAGGTGGGGAGTAGCGCTGTCAGCAAGAGCAGCAAGGCAACGGTGATAGCTCGTGTGCTGCTAGGCCGGGTAGAAAATTGCTGGGTCATGATCCATCCTGTCGAGAGAGTAGATGTATTTTTGATGCATCTTATATAGTTGTGCGAATAATATATCTTTATAGCAGGCTGTTCAAGAAAATTTATACGGATTATTTCACATGGGAACTTTCCCCTGTTTCTGGTAACTTATCAGCCATATTCGGCTAAAAATTACAGGTTGTTCCATTGAATTCTCACGACACATTGCAACGCTTAATTTTTGAAAATGCCCCAGTGCGGGGAGAAATTGTCCAGTTGGATGCAACCTGGCGTGCGGTGCTGGAGCGGCACACCTATCCGCCGGTGCTACGCAACCTGTTGGGTGAATTGATGGCAGCTGCGGCGCTGTTATCCGCCACACTCAAATTTTCCGGTTCGCTGGTCATGCAGATGCAGGGCAGTGGTGCAGTGAAGTTGTTAGTGGTGGAATGCAACAGTGACATGACTATGCGCGCCACAGCAAAATGGGAGGGTGAGCTGGCTGCGGCCCCGCTGCCCGACCTGCTGGGTGAGGGACGCTTCGTGATTACCATCGATCCCAAAGAGGGTGGCCAAACTTACCAGGGTATTGTCAGCCTGGATGGTGATACCGTCGCGGAGGTGCTGCAAAACTATATGACCCAATCCGAGCAACTTGATACCCGCCTGTGGCTGGCGGGAGATGGCGAGCGCGCTGCTGGAATGCTACTTCAACGGCTGCCTGGCGACGATCATGGTGATGAGGATGCATGGAATCGGGCAATACTACTGGGTGCCACCATCACGCAGGAAGAGTTGCTTCACCTTCCTGCGGTTGAGATTATCCGCCGCTTGTACCATGAAGAGGACATCCGGGTGTTCGAGAGTCACCCCATCAGTTTTCGCTGTTCCTGCTCGCGCGAGCGTGTGGCCGATATGCTGCGCATGCTTGGATATGCTGAAGTTCAATCAATTCTGGCAGAGCGCAACGGGGTTGAAGTCGGTTGCGAATTCTGTAATCGGCAGTACGCTTTTGACCGGGTGGATGCGGAACAGTTGTTCGCGGCAGAGGTCATTACCCCTGCCGGTCCCGCATTGCATTAGTGGTCGCGAATGCGGCGCCTTGCTTGCATGCGCTGGCTGTAGTAGTCGCGCATGGTGTTTTCGCTGATCACTTCCTGGCTGGGCATGCCGAGCATGATTCCCTTGCGTGCCTCGATCCAGGGGGCTTCTTCGTGGGTCATGTGCTCTAGCTTCGCTGCCGAATATTGGCTGTACACTTCCCACACTTCATCAAGATAATCTTTGACGTCTGCGTCGATTTCGCTCGGTGCGGACAAGGCTGCCTTGGCCGGGATGGGTTTCCCGGAAAAATGCCGGAATCGATCATAAATTTCGCGGCACACCGGGCCATGTGCCCATGCTTCTATTCTGTTTTGGAACAGTGGCTTGTTATGCATGGCCAGATACCAGGCCTGGGCATAATAGACAAGTTTCTGGAGTTTGAGGTGGGTGATATCGTCGCCAGCTTCCAGATCAACTTTAGTGATGAAGTAATCAGCGACGTCATGAACCGAAACGACCATTTAAACCTCCTTGTTAGTTAAGGGGTAGCGTAGTGTTCCCAGCTTTCAGCACAAGTTATTTTTATAGACCCATAAGTAAAATTATGCAACTAAATTTTATTTATGGCGATGCCTCCCTGAAAAAGTGGGATAAATACAGTAGGTTGGATAGGGGTTATTTCTCGCGGATGCGTCGTCTGGCCTGGATGCGCGTGCGGTAAAAATTGCGCATGGTGGCTTCGTTGATAATCGCATGACCTGGGTCAGTTGGACGTAAAGCCTTGCGCGCTTCGATCCAGGGATCTTCTTCGTGAGTCATTTGCTCGAGTTTGGCCGCTGAGTATTGGCCATAAATATCCCAAACCTCATCAAGAAACTTTTGAACAGGCTCTTCGAACACCTCAAGGTGGGTGCGTGATTCCTGAGAGGGGATGGGGCTGAATGCCAGATGGCGGAACCGGTCGTAGATTTCCGCGCAAACCGGTCCGTGTACCCAGCCTTCAAAGGTGCTGTCGAACAAGGGGGTGTCATGCATGGCAAGGTGCCACGCTTGTGCGTAATAGAGGAGCTTCTGCAGTTTGAACTGCGTGATGTCGTCCCCTGCTTCCCGGTTCACCTTGCGGATGAAGTAATCTGCTACGGCGTATACCGAAACAGTCATGTTGTCCCCAGCTATTTTTTTAACTTAGTGTTACTTGTTTCGAAACCCTAACGTGCAGATTGTCAGTTCATGGACTGATCTTGTGGCGCAGTAGGCATATTGTTTGTTAACGGCGGCGGAGCGGCAAACTTGAGGAGCCGGATTAGCGTTTGCGGGACGAAACTGCAGTGCTGCGTGCACCCTTGGCCGGACGGTGGGCACCGGGTGTTCGGGCAGGGGGGCTTGCGGTTGAGTGGGTGCCTTTTCCCGAAAAGGGTTTGAGTTTGTCTCGGTTGCGGTTCACGGCGGTGGCCCGTGTTGCAACGGCAACGGTGCCCGCCGGTTGCCATGCAGGGACAAGGTGGCGTTTGCCATTGCCGATGAGATCGGTGCGGCCCATGCGCTTGAGCGCCTCGCGCAGGATCGGCCAGTTCTCGGCTGCATGGTAGCGCAGGAAGGCTTTATGCAGACGGCGGGTAGTGCCGGATTTCGGGGACTGCACTGCTTCGCTGGTATGGGTTACCTTGCGCAGCGGATTCTTGCCTGAGTAATACATGGCGGTGGCCAATGCCATTGGGCTGGGCAAAAAGGTCTGCACCTGATCCAGTCGGAAACTGTTTTGCTTGAGCCACAGGGCAAGGTTGAGCATGTCTTCGTCGCTAGTCCCGGGATGGGCCGCAATGAAGTAGGGGATGAGGTATTGTTCCTTGCCCGCTTCTTTGGAAAACTTGTCGAATAGCACCTTGAACTTATCGTAACTGCCGATGCCTGGCTTCATCATCTTGGACAGCGGCCCTTCCTCGATGTGCTCGGGCGCAATCTTGAGATAACCGCCAACATGGTGGGTGACCAGTTCCTTCACGTACTCCGGGTTCCTTACTGCCAGGTCGTAGCGCAACCCGGAGCCGATCAGGATTTTCTTGACGCCGCGCAGCGCACGCGCCTTACGGTAGAGTTGGATCAGGGGCGCGTGGTCGGTGCCGAGATTGGGGCAAATGTCCGGATAAACGCAGGAAAGCTTGCGGCAGGCGGTCTCGATCTCCTGGGTCTTGCAAGCCAGCCGGTACATGTTGGCAGTAGGCCCGCCGAGATCGGAAATGATGCCGGTGAAGCCCGGTACCTTGTCCCGGATTTCCTCGATCTCGTTCAGCACCGACTGCTCCGAGCGGCTCTGGATAATGCGTCCCTCATGTTCCGTGATGGAACAGAAGGTGCATCCGCCGAAACAGCCACGCATGATGTTGACCGAAAAGCGGATCATCTCATACGCCGGAATGCGCGCCTCGCCATAGGCTGGGTGCGGCACGCGGCTGTAGGGCAGGCCGTAGACCAGATCCATCTCCGCCGTGGTGAGCGGGATCGGCGGCGGATTGATCCATACCTCCCGCTTGCCGTGCCTTTGCACCAATGCGCGTGCGTTGCCGGGGTTGGATTCCAGATGCAGGATGCGCGAGGCGTGGGCATACAGTACTGGATCGTCCCGTACTTGCTCGTAGGAAGGCAGGCGGATCACGCTACGCGCGCGGTCGATTCTTGGCTTGCGCTGAAAGCGCAGGGGCACGACCTGGGTGATTTCCCCCGTGGCGCAAGGGGCAGCTGCCGCAGCACTCTGTTCCTGATAGGGGCTGGCATGCGCTTCCACCGTGCCCGGTGTATCGACCTCGCTGGAGTCAATCAGGTGCCAATCTTCCGGAATTTCCTTGCGCATGAACGCGGTGCCGCGTACGTCGGTGATATTTTCAATGGGCTCCCCTTTGGCCAGGCGGTGGCTGATTTCCACCAGCGCTCGTTCGGCATTGCCGAACATGAGCAGATCGGCTTTGGAATCCGGCAGAACGGAGCGGCGCACCTTGTTCGACCAGTAGTCATATTGCGCAATGCGGCGCAACGAGGCTTCGATGCTGCCGATAATGAGCGTGCTGTCGGGATAGGCTTCACGGCAGCGTTGCGAGTAAACGATGACCGCGCGGTCGGGGCGGCGGTCGGATGCTGAGTTGGGCGTATAGGCATCGTCGGAGCGAATTTTACGGTCCGCGGTGTAGCGGTTTACCATCGAGTCCATATTGCCTGCGGTGACCCCAAAATACAGATTCGGCTTACCCAGTACTTTGAATGGTTCTGCGCTGTGCCAATCGGGCTGGCTGATGATGCCGACCCGAAACCCTTGCTCTTCCAATAAACGCCCTACCAGCGCCATGCCAAAGCTGGGGTGATCGACATAGGCATCGCCCGTTACCAGGATGATGTCGCAACTGTCCCAGCCGAGTTGGTCCATCTCGGCGCGAGACATGGGCAACACAGGCGCGACGCCGAAACGTTTGGCCCAGTGCTTGCGGTAGGAAGTGAGAGGTGGCGCGAGGTTCATAGTGCGCGCATTTTACGGCATGGTCAGAGACAGCGATAGGACAGAGTTGTTTCGATGAGGTTCAATAGAGCCTGAAACTCGTTTGGTTATCTTGAACCGCCAAGGTGGGGTTTGATGGGAATGACGCGTTGACGCTTGGCTGGGACGCTAGATGGCAAGGGGGCTATGGAGGGATCGATGGTGGTAGTGAGTACATCGGCAAGGGTGTAACCCTCGAGTGTTCCCATGAAGGAGCGCCGTGCTTCGAACAGCATGCCTTTGAGGCCGCAACTCCGGGTCACGACGCAATTGTCCTTGTCCGGGCTGAAACATTCGACCAGATTCAGGTTGGGCTCGGTGAGCCGTACCACCTCGGCAATCGTGATGAGCCCGGGATCGCGCGCCAGCTTCATGCCGCCGTGCTTGCCGCGTGTAGTGACAATCAGGCCCTTGCTGCCCAGGTTGTGCACCACTTTCACCAAATGGTTGCGGGATATCTGATAGAACTCAGCGAGCTCGCTGATGGTTGCCGACTTGCCATGGATTTGGGCAAGGTAGATCAGCACTCGCAAAGAGTAGTCTGTATATAGCGTGAGTTGCATGGCTTACATTTCCTTGCATCGCGTGCAAACAGTTTAACCCGCTGGTTGACACAGTAAAGCTGAAATCATAAGATGTACTTATGATAAATCTTATGGGGAGCCCCAGAAAGACTCATCATTTTTTCGACATGAACATGTATTGTATATGCATTTAAATGTAAAGGTGGCGCTGCAATACTGACAGCCCATGCGGATTTCTTAAACGATAAGGAGCGACATGATTATGAGTAACCTCTACGAAAAAATTGGTGGCGAAGCTGCTGTGAATGCTGCAGTCGACATTTTTTACCGCAAGGTATTGTCCGATGACCACATCAGCCGTTTTTTCGAGGGCGTCGACATGGACAAGCAGGCAGCCAAGCAGAAGGCTTTTCTGACCATGGCATTTGGCGGTCCAAACAAGTACACCGGCGAGGACATGCGCAGGGGGCACGCCCACCTGGTAGCCAAGGGTCTCAATGACAGCCACTTTGATGCAGTGATGGGGCACATTGGGGCAACTTTGACGGAACTCAACGTTCCTGGCGAACTGATTGCGCAAGCCGCAGCCATTGCGGAAAGCACTCGCAACGACGTGCTCGGCAAATAAGCAGGGCCGGCGCACCGGATGGTCAAGATTCGCTTTGACGGGCGCAGTTATGACTGTGGAGAGACGCAGTCAGTACTGGAAGCCTTGACCACGCACGGTGCGCCTATCCCCTCTTCCTGCCGCAACGGGATTTGCCAGACATGTTTGATGCAGGCGCTCTGTGGTGAGCTGCCGGCGGATGCGCAGCGTGGTTTGAAAGAAACACAGCAGCAACAGAATTATTTTTTGGCATGTTCCTGCTACCCACAATCCGATCTGGAAGTGGTGTTGCCCGATCAGATGGGAACCCGTGCCAAGGCGATGGTGCATAGCATTGAGAAACTCAATGCAGAAATTGCGTTGGTTCGCCTCATTTCCGAATCACCCCTGAACTATAAACCGGGACAGTACATCAATCTGTTTCGGGAAGATTCCCTGGCCCGCTGTTATTCCCTGGCAAGTGTCCCGGACGATGACTACCATCTGCATCTACATGTACGGCGTTTGCCGCAGGGGCGCATGAGCAGCTGGATTCACGACGAACTGAAGGTTGGGGATGCACTCGATATTTCCGGAGCGATGGGCGACTGTTTTTATGTCCCCGGCAATGAAGATCAGCCTTTGTTGTTGATTGGAACGGGCTCCGGTTTGGCGCCGTTATATGGCATCGTTCGCGATGCGCTCCGGGCCCGGCATGTCGGTCAGGTAGCGTTGTATCACGGCAGCCGTAGCGCGGCGGATCTCTACCTGATGGAGGAGCTGCGAGAGCTTGCTCTGCGCCATCCGAATTTCCGCTATACACCCTGCGTGTCAGGGGAGGAAGTGCCGTCAGGTCATGCTGCAGGCCGGGCGCTCAGCGTTGCACTGAGCGATACACCGAGTTTAAAGGGATGGCGGGTGTACGTGTGCGGTCACCCGGACATGGTTGCAACAACGAAGAAGAAAACCTTCCTTGCTGGCGCGTCGATGAAAGATATCTACTCTGATTCTTTCGTGCTGGCGAAATCCTGAGCGCCCTCACTTCTAATACCAATTCTATTTCAATCGAGCATTTTGTAGGTCGGGTTAAAACCCGACCTACGGATTATTTCCAGTTTGATTTGGAAATGGAATAACTCTTTCCCGCAAGCGTGAGGGAGGGACGCGGGCTCGCTAGGTGAGTTTCACCTTAAACTGATGGCCTTGCACCCCGTCTCGTCGCAACTGAGATAACCGCCGCTTTCATACCAGTCGGGCAACACCCAGCGCGTACACGTGTGGCCATCAACCGCGTGCTGGTGCGATGCCGGGCGGTGGGTGTGGCCATGAATAAGTTGCGGATAGCCGTATTCGCGCAACAATTCAGTTACCGTGTCCGGATTGACGTCCATAATCTCGGATGGTTTCGCTCCCTTTTCCATTTCGCTTTCCTGACGCAGTTTTTCGATAATCATTTTGCGCTCTGCCAGGGGTTTGGCGAGAAAATCGCGCTGCCAAGCTGTGCTCCTGACCTGCGCACGGAAGGCCAAGTAACGGGTGTCGTCGGTGCACAATGTGTCGCCGTGCAACAGTAAGGTCGGTACGCCATAGAGGGTGAGTAGGGTAGAGTCAGGTAGCAGGGTAAGCCCTGCCGCCTTCGCGAATGCTTCCCCGATCAGGAAATCGCGATTGCCGTGCATCAGGTAGACGGGTACGCCCAAGCTTTGCAAGCGTGACAAGCGCTGAACCACATCGGTATGCAAGGGGGCGGCCAGGTCGTCGTCACCTGCCCAGTACTCAAATAAATCCCCCAGGATGTAAAGCGCTTCTGCGCTGGGGGCGATGTTTTCCAGAAAGTCGAAAAACAGCTGGTTGATGCGCGGGCGCTCCGCGCTCAGGTGCAGATCGGAAATAAACAGGATGGGTTTCATCAACTGGGGTCAGGGAACCGAGCTTCAGTCGCGCGGCCCCTGCATTCAGGCAAGAGGCTATTCGGCTTCAGGTTCTGGGACAACCTCTGCGCTTTCAATAATTACGTTTTCCACTGGCACGTCCTGATGACCTGCCTTAGTGCTGGTCTTTACCTTCTTGATTGTGTTCACCACTTCCTGGCCATCCACCACTTTCCCAAAGACGCAGTAGCCAAAGCCTTGGGGAGTGGCGGCGGTAAAATTGAGAAAGCTGTTATCCGCAATGTTAATGAAAAATTGAGCGGTAGCCGAGTGTGGATCGGGTGTGCGCGCCATGGCGACAGTGTAGCGCTCGTTCTTCAGCCCGTTTTCCGCTTCATTCTTGATTGGTGCCCGTGGTGCTTTTTGGGTCATATCGGGTTCGAAACCGCCGCCCTGGATCATGAAGTTGTCGATTACCCGATGAAAGATAGTGTTGTTGTAGAAGCCGCTATTCACGTATTCCAGAAAATTAGCCACGGTGCCTGGTGCTTTTTCGGCATCAAGTTCCAGCGTGATGGTACCGAGGTTGGTATTCAATTTAACCGTGTTAGCCATGAGATTTCCTTTTCTTGGTGGGTTTGGCCCTCGCTTTTGCGGGGGGCTCTGAAAGTAGCGTCATATCCTGTATTACAACCGCTTGAATGGGTACGTCAGACGCGAATGGTCCGGCTGGCCCGGTTGGAACCTCAGCGATGCGTTTGAATACATCCATGCCATTCACCACCTTGCCGAATACGCAATAGCCATAGTAATCAGGTTCCGGCTTGTGATGGTTGAGGAACAGGTTGCGGTCGAGATTTACATAAAACTGCGAGGTGGCCGAATCGGGGTCATAGGCGCGTGCCATGGCAAGTGTGCCGGCCTCATTTTTCAGTCCGTTGGCGGCTTCGTTGCGGATTGGCTTGTCGGTCAGCTTCGTCACCAGATCGGGCGTCATTCCTCCACCCTGGACTACAAAGCGGTTCACCACGCGGTGAAAAATGGTCCCTTTATAAAAACCGCTTTTCACATAATGCAGAAAATTTTCTACGGTTTTGGGCGCTTTGTCGGGGTAAAGCTCAAAGGTTACATTGCCGAAGCTGGTTTGCATTTCCACCATTGGGTTCGCGGCATGGACAACCGCGCTTGTGTGCAAGGCTGCAAGCAAAACTAACGCACTCAGGGATTTCATGGTCATCTCCTAATTCCGGTTGCGCATACGCACCGGGTGCGGCGCCTATACCGCGCCTTCGTAGACGATTTTCCAGTTCTTGTCTTCCCTCACCCAGTACTGGCGCTTGCGCATTTGGTTGCCGAGATTGTTGCTGCGATAGTCCTGGTCGAAGGTGACCACCGTCATGTTGGATTGTCCGGGATAGTTAAATATGCTGACGTTGGATAGTTTGACTTTGATCCAAACTTTACCGGTGTTGACCTGGCGTTTCTGGTTGGAGAAGGCAACGAAATTTTGTCCTCCGCCGGAAAACTTTTTCGAATAGTGAGACAGGTATTTAGCCGTATTCCGGCTTTCCCAATCACTGCGCCAGTTGTCCAATTGATTGGTGAAACTCGCGCGTTCGGCCTGAAGTTCCTTGTGGTCTACCCAGTCTACTTTCTCGCTGATGACCACGGGCGTTAACCCAACCTGTAATGTCTTGCTGACTGCTTCCATATCCGGATTGGTCAGCACTACGCAGCCGTTACTGGCTTTGGGTGGGCGACTATAGGTGTCGCTTGGCGTGCCGTGCAGCCAGATGCCGTGGCCTTCCCGGCCGAGGCGTTTGTCCCACTCATTGGGATAGCTGATGGGGAAGGCCCCGGGGCCATAAAAATCGGTCAACTGGTTTTTTGCCAGGCTGGAGACAACAAAATACACGCCAGTGGGTGTTTTCTGATCCCCCTCTTTTTCTTTTTCGGCGCCGCTCTTGCCGCTGCTGATGTAGTAATCCGCTACGAAGCGGGGCTCGCCATTATTGTTTTGGTAAAGGTAGAGGCGGGATTTTGTGGTGTCGACTACGATTGCATATTTCTGGGCTGGCGTCATTTGCAGCAGATATTTTGGAACCTTGTCCGAGGCAGGTTGCTCCAGGTAGCCGTGGAGGCGCGCCCGCGCTTCATCGCGCAAGTCGTCGAAACGCTGTTGAGGTACGCCCGGGGCATTGCCAATGGTAGCGAGGGGTTGTGATCGTGCCAACAGCAGGTCACCCTTGATTAATTGAGCGAGCTTGAAGTTGGGGTTGATTTGTAGCAGCGCGTCGATATTGCGTAGCGCGCTGTCCATCCGGCTGCCGCGGATTTCCAGCAGGCTTTTGACCAGCATCGACTCGGGGTTGCCAAGCTTTCCGAATGCGGAAGGGTAGCCTTGCGACGCAGGTACATGTACACCCATCGCGCATACCTGAGGTGCCAGTAACGGCACCATCAGTAAACTGCAGGCTATGGTGCGTTTGAACGTTCTCAATATCGACCCGGAATGATGCTCTCAAAGTGAACTAAAGCGTGCAACAGCCTCTTAGTGGCCAACGCGCTCTTCCTGAATCAGCCATTTGCCATTGCTTTTAACCATGATCAAGGTTTTCTTGGAGTTATTCTTCAGGCGGTCGGAGCGGTAATACTGCTTGAACTTGATCTTGGCGTGGTTGCTATTTTCAATATCGACCTTTACGTCGCTAACCTTTACATCAATCGACTTAGGGGACGTAATCCGCTCTTTACGACTGCTTTCCCACGCGCTACGATTTCCGCCAGGCACTTTGAAATCAGGTGCATAAAACGCCAGGTAGGCTTTCACGTCACGACTGGCCCATGCGTTTGCCCAGGCCTTGACTGCTTCAGTAGCTTCCCCCATTTCTGCTGAGTGTGCGGGTTTTGCTTCGGCTACTGCTACTGCTGGTTTTGTAGTCACGGCCACTTTAGCTGGTGCAGCAGCCGGTGCCGGAGCGGTGGCCAGAGGGGCGAGGGTAGGTGGCGCTTCTTGTGGTTTGGTGGTATCTGCTTTTCCAGATGATTTGGCAGGACGGGCGCTAGAGCCGCCGGAGAACAACTCTTTTACCAAAGCCAGTTTGGTCTGGGCCGAAGCGTTGCCCTTGTCCAGTTGCAGGGCTTTGTCGTAGGCCATGGTGGCCATTTTGGCGTAAATGTCACCCAGGTTTTCATGCGCTGTAGCGTAGCTGGGGTGCGTGCGAATCGCCATTTCCAGGGAGGTCTTGGCCTTTTCATATTGGCCCTGGGAGGCATACAGCACTGCCAGGTTGTTGTAGGGCTCTGGCAGTTCCGGAAAATCCACGGTCAGGTCATTGAATACGCGGATCGCGTCGGCGCTCTTGCTTTGTTCGGTCAGAATCAGTCCTTTCATGAAGCGCGCCTGAGCGTCCTTGGGATGCGTGGCAAGGTAGGCATTGGCGCGTTCCAGTGCCGGCACGAGCTGCCCTTGCTTCATCAGCTTGCTGATATCCTGGACTTCGTCTGCTCTTGCAGGAAGGCTTGTGACAAGGAGTGCGGCGCCGGATAAGGCGATAACGAGTGAGGCAATGCGTAGTCGGTTCATTGTGGTATACTTTTCCAGTCGAATATAACAAGATTCAAACAGCCAGATTCTATCAAGAAGAGTGGCTAGTCTACAATCATTTCCATTAACTTCTATTGAGTTTTTGTCGTGCCTTCATCCAGCCTGAAGACCCGCTTTGCCCCAAGTCCGACCGGGCTCCTGCATTTCGGCAACGTGCGCACTGCTCTGTTCAATGCGCTGCTCGCCCGAAAAAAACAGGGCATATTTCTGTTGCGCATCGAAGATACCGACATCGAACGCAGTCGCGAAGAGTACACCGAAGCTCTGCAGCAAGACCTGAAATGGCTTGGGCTGGACTGGCAGGAGGGCGCCGGTGCAGGAGGCGCTGCCGAGCCTTATCGCCAATCCCAACGCGGGTCGATTTACGACGAATATCTGAAAGTATTGCGGCAGCAAGGCAAAGTCTACCCTTGCTTTTGTTCTGCGGTGGAACTGGAAGTGTCGCGCAAAGTGCAGGCTGCAGCCGGCAAGCCGCCGCGTTACAGCGGTAAATGCGCTAATCTGAAACCGGATGAGGCTGCCGCCAAGATTGAGCAGGGCTTGCCGCACACCTTGCGCTTCCGCATGCCGCGCGGTGAAGTCATCGTGTTTGAAGATGTGGTGCGGGGCGCGCAGAAATTCCCCAGCGACGATATTGGCGATTTTATCATTCGCCGCTCGGACGGCAGTTTCGCCTTTTTTTACGTCAATGCGCTGGACGATGCCTTGATGGGGGTCACCTATGTACTACGCGGTGAAGATCATCTCACCAACACGCCACGCCAGATCGCTTTGCTGCAGGCGCTGCTGTTACCGGTGCCGGTGTACGGCCACATCTCCCTGATTGTTGACAGCAAGGGCGCGCCACTGTCCAAACGCAGTGGCAGCATGTCGGTGCAGGAATTGCGCGAACTCGGCTATTTTCCCAGTGCGGTGAATAACTACCTGGCGCGTCTGGGACATAACTACAGCGAAAACGAGCTGCTCGACGTAGATCAGTTGTGCGCCTCATTCGAGATCGGCAGCCTGGGCCGCGCTCCGGCGCGTTATGACCGGTCGCAATTGGATTACTGGCAGTCGCAGGCGGTGCAGCTGGCGGACCTCGATACGTTATGCGCGTGGATCTGGCCGGCGGTGAAAGACCGGGTGCCGGAGCAGATGCAGCGCGAGTTCATCGCAGCGGTGCGGGACAACGTAGTTTTTCCGCACGATGCAAAAATTTGGGCTGATGCCGCTTTCTCGGACACCGTGCCTTTATCCGAAGAAGCCAGGCAAGTCCTGGACGATGCCGCCCCGGATTTTTTCCGCCAGGCGGCAGATCAACTGCTGCCGGACATGGACTTTCCAGCCTTCGTCAACCGCGTGAAAGCGGCCACCGGCGCCCAGGGCAAAAAGTTGTTCCTGCCGCTGCGGGCAGCCCTCACCGGGCAGACCTTCGGCCCGGAAATGCCGCGCATGTTCCCGCTGATCGGATTCGAACGCGCACGCCATCGTTTGTTCGAGCATGTCCTCAACACTGACATCGACTAGGCCAATGCTCACCCTCTACAACACCCTGGCTCGACAAAAGCAGCCGTTCGTTCCGCTGGCGCCGGGCAAGGTGCGCATGTATGTATGCGGCATGACCGTGTATGACTACTGCCACCTGGGCCATGCGCGGGTGATGGTGGTGTTCGACATGGTCTATCGCTGGCTTAAGGCGAGCGGCTTCGACGTGAATTATGTGCGCAACGTTACTGACATCGACGACAAGATCATCAAGCGCGCAGCGGAAAATGGCGAGTCGATTGACGCGCTGACCAACCGGTTCATCGAGTTCATGCACGAGGATGAAGCCAGGCTGGGCATTTTGCCGCCGACCCATGAGCCGCGCGCGACTGAATTCGTGCCGGGTATGGTGGCGATGATCAGCACGCTGGTGGAAAAAGGCCTGGCCTATGCCGCCGCTAACGGCGACGTCTACTACGCGGTGCGTGAGTTCGACGGCTACGGCAAACTTTCCGGCAAATCGCTGGAAGACTTGCGCGCCGGGGAGCGCGTGGACGTTGACCCGCACAAACGCGATCCCCTGGATTTCGTGCTGTGGAAATCCGCCAAGCCCGGCGAACCGGCCTGGGATTCGCCCTGGGGTCCGGGGCGCCCCGGCTGGCATATCGAATGCTCAGTGATGAGCGAGCATTACCTGGGTGAGCATTTCGACATCCACGGCGGCGGACAGGATTTGCAATTCCCGCACCACGAAAATGAAATCGCCCAAAGCGAGGGCGCGCACAGCCACCCCTTCGTTAATTATTGGCTGCATAACGGTTTCGTGCGGGTGGACAACGAGAAGATGTCCAAGTCTCTGGGCAACTTCTTCACCATCCGCGAAGTGCTGGGGCAATACGACCCGGAAGTGGTGCGCTTTTTCATCCAGCGTGCACACTACCGTAGCCCGCTCAACTACTCGGATCATCATCTGGACGATGCCAAGCTTGCGCTTACCCGGCTCTACACTGCGCTGCGTGGTCGGCAAGTGCAGCCGCAGCCTATCGACTGGAGCAACGCTCATGCCGCGCGTTTCCGCGCAGCCATGGACGACGACTTCAATACCCCCGAGGCGATTGCTGTGCTATTCGATCTGGCGAACGAGCTGAATAAATCCGAATCTGCTGCCGATGCCGGCCTGCTCAAGTCGCTGGCCGGTGTGCTGGGGCTGCTGGAGCGTGACCCCGAGTTATTCTTGCAGGGGTCTGCCGAGCAGGCTGGTGGCTATGATGCGGCCCGGATCGACCAACTCATCGCCGACCGCGCTGCCGCGCGCAAGGGTAAAAACTTCGCCGAATCCGATCGCATCCGTGACGAGCTGCTGGCGGCAGGCGTCATCCTGGAAGACTCTCCGCAAGGAACGACCTGGCGCCGCGTCTAAGCAATATTGGCTGTTTTGTGGAGCCGCGCTTCGAGTCCTGAGGATTCCAGACTTTTCTCGATTGCCATCGCAATTGCATGGGCCTTTGCGCCGTGGAGTTGAGCTGCTTTTATCTGACCTTGCGCAACAAATAGTCGAGCCAGCGCACCTTGTGTGTCCATCCCTAGCCGCACACGGCCGATATCTTCCGCCAGTGTCGCGGCGCAGGAAAGTTCTGTTTTTGCCCCCACGTAATTTTTTGTCACCAGCATAGCTTCACCCCGCCAACGTCGTGCGACCGCTTCGAGTTCTCGTAAGCTGTTAGATTCTGCGATTTCGAGTAATTCGTCACTATACGATTGGCTGCGGCTGACATCTCCTGCCGTGAGCGCAATCTCTGCCAACCCTTCAAGACAGCGGACCATCATGTAGCGCTCAGAGGTGCGGCGCGTTTGTTCGAGCGTAGCCTGGAGCGCCGACGTATCGACATTCTGCCCAAGCCGCGACCGCGCGACGGCAAGGTCCGTGTCGATCGCAGCGCGCCAGAATTGGATGCCGGTATCGCGGCCGAGTGCTAAGCCGTGCTCCAGATGCTCCGCGGCCAGTTCGTTCAAGCCGAGATCGAGCAGGAGATGGCCCATGCAGTCGCAGGCGATGAGTTGATAGCGGACTTGATGGAGACTCTCGAGCCAGTGCAAGGTTTTTTGCATACCGAGCCATGCTTCGCCGTAGCGGCCTGTGCACGCCCGTACATGATCGAGCCCGATTAGTGTGGGCCCCAGGTGCCATTGCAAGTCTGCGGCACGCGCAATGTCGAGCGCTGCCTCGAAGCTTGCCATGGCGCGCGGATAGTCGCCGAGTCCCTTGGTGCCGACGTAGGCGTGCCCGATCATCATCAGATTCTCGGATTCGTAACTCTTGTCACCGATGTCGCGCGCCAGTTCGAGCGATCGGGTGTAACACTCAATCGCCGCTGCGGGTTCTGCATTTGCAAAATGTGCCTCGCCGCGGCCGTGCCAGGCCTGCACTGCGACGAGATCGGTAAAGCCCGTGTGCTCGCAGATATCAACTGCCTGCTGGTGGAAACCGATTGCCTGCTCGTTCTGCCCGGTGCTCCACGCGACCGTCCCAAGGTGATAGAGGGTATCGGCGGCGTGGCGTTCGTCATTCATCGCACGGGACTCTGCCAGCGCCTCAGTGAGGCACGCCGTTGCCTCGGCATAGGCATCGGCGCGCCGATAGGCCATGCCTAACTGGATCAGGGCATCGCGCGTTTTTGCGCGTTCGCCACTGGCGCGCAACACATCAATGACACGGCGTATGTCGTCAACCGCACCTTGAGTCTGCCCGGCCTGCGCGCGCGCCGCCCCGCGCTGCTCGTAGATTGCGAGGCGTTGTTGTGCGTCCAGCGACTCTGGGTGCAACTCGGACAGTGCGACCGCGCGATCCAACCAGTGCAAGGCATCGCGCATCGCGAACAGCGACTGCGAGTGTTCTGCGGCGAGGAGCAGGTAATGGAGCGCCTTCGACCAGACTTGCGCGCGCTCGTAGTGCTCTGCCAGCTGGGCGTTTCGTTCGTGTGTGGCTTCATTGCCGGGGCGCTCCAGCGCCTCAGCTACCGACTGGTGCAGCAGTTTGCGCCGCGCACCGCCGATGTCACGGTAGACCACTTCGCGCACCTTGTCGTGGCTGAAATCGTATACGCCGCCCTCGGGTTCTTCGCGCAGCAACCGGCGCTTGACCAGTTCTTCCACCGCATCGAGCAGCTGTGCCTCGGGCTCGCGAGTGACATCGAAAAGCGTGTCGAAGTCGAAGCGCCGGCCGAGGACCGCTGCGGTGTCGAGCAGCGGCCGGATTGCTTTTGGCACATGCGCGAGTCGCACGCGTACGGCGGCACGTAACGCGTCCGGGAGTAATCCCGGTGTGGCGCCCGTCCCGGGTTCCAGTTGCGTCTCGCCCTCGCTTAAGGATTGCAGGATCGACATCAGGAAGAATGGATTGCCTTCAGTTTCGCGGTGCAGGCGCTCAGCCAGACCCTGTGAGCTGATGTTCGCATCGGCAAGCACCGCGATAATGCTTTCGGTATCCGCATAACCCAGCCGGGCGAGTGGCATGCGGCGTGCGCTGGACTCACGGCGCAAGCTCTCGATCATCTGTGCGAAACGTTCGTCGCTGTCGATGGCTTCATCGCGATAAGCATAGATCACAAGCATGGGTCGCTGCGGGGCATGGCGCGCGAGGTAATGCAGTACTTGTGCGCTGGCGTCATCGGCCCACTGAATATCGTCCACGATGAGAACTGCCGGTCGACCGTTTCTCGATGCTTCGAGCAGCTGGTCCACGGCACGCGACAGACGTGCCTGGCGCGCCTCGGGAAAATCGTTCGATAACTGCGGCAGGTCGGGAATACGTTCGCCGACTTCCGGAACCAGAGCGGCGAGTTCGGCGAGCGACACGGGGGACAAGGTACGCAGCGCTGTGTCCGATACGCGCTCGAGCGCGCGCGTGACGAGGTTGATAACAGGCTGGTACGGCATTGCGCGTTCGATCTCATAACAATTCGTGGCGAGCGTTGGCAATTCCTGGGCATGCACATAGCGCGCGACCTCGCGCAGTAAACGGCTCTTGCCGATTCCCGGTTCGCCTTCGATCAGGGCGGTGTACCCGGTGCCGGCGGTAAGCCGAGCGACGAGTCCAATGAGCAGGCCGTATTCAATATTCCGGCCAACGAAGGGCGCGGTATCGATGGTGCAGCCGATGGACTGATCGGGCTGGAAAGGAATAGAGGCAGAGGACGTAGCAGTGCGCAGTTCGGAGTCGATAGGCGAGGGCTCTAGTCGCAGGCGGTCCACAGCGTACAGCGCACGTGCCGCATCGAGGAAATCGCGCCGCTCTTCCTCGGGTATGGAGAGTGCCGCGGCGAGCCGTTCGGCGAGCGGCCGCGAGGGACGCCGCTCGTCGGCTTCAATTTTCCTGATGGTGAAACCCGAGCAGAATACCCGCTGGGCGAGTGCCTCCTGGGTGAGATCCAGCGCCTTGCGCCGACGCCGCAACCAGTATCCAAACGAATCTGCCCGGTCCTGCACCTTTGTCTGCCTCGCCGCTGCTTTCGATGCGCCTAATTCTAGCAGCTAAGCCCCCGCATTTGTCCCGCTTTTTGTCCCGCTTTGCGTTACCCCAGACCCTTTGCATTGGAGTGAAATAGCAACACGTTGATCGCTAACGTGCATAACCAGGTTGCTACACCTGCAGAAGCCCTAATTCACACCATAAGGAATACAACCATGTCAGCAGTCATATCCGCTCCCACGCCTGTTGTTGACCTTACGGCAGTAAAGAACAAGCAACAGCTTGCCTGGTCGGCCGGTGACTATGCCGTTGTCGGCACCACGCTGCAGATCGTTGGCGAGTCGCTGTGCGAAGCGCTCGACCTGCGTGCCGGCGAGCGTGTGCTCGACGTCGCCGCCGGCAACGGCAATGCGACACTTGCAGCCGCGCGGCGTTGGTGTGATGTCGTCTCGACCGATTACGTTCCGGCGTTGCTGGAGCGTGGGCGTACCCGAGCAAGTGCCGAAGGCCTGCCGGTGCAGTTCGAACAGGCGGACGCCGAAAATTTGCCCTACCCCGACGGTAATTTTGATGTGGTGATGTCCACCTTCGGCGTGATGTTCACGCCTGACCAGGATAAAGCCGCTGCAGAATTGGTTCGGGTGTGCAAGTCCGGTGGCCGCATCGGTCTCGCCAACTGGACGCCGGCCAGCTTTATTGGCGAGCTCTTCAAGCTGATAGGCAAATATATCCCTCCGCCGGATGGCGTGAAGTCGCCCGCGCTGTGGGGCACCGAAGCAAGGTTGGGTGAGCTCTTTGGCGAGCAACTTAGCTCGATTGCGATAGAGCGAAAGAGCTTTGTATTTCGCTATCACAGTGCAGTCCATTGGCTGGAAGTCTTTCGCACTTTCTATGGCCCGATGCACAAGGCATTCGGGGCGCTCGACACCGAGAAGCAGGCGGCACTGGCAACTGATTTGATTACCCTGGCCGAAAAATTCAATCGCGCGACGGATGGCACGCTGGTGGCTCCGAGCGAGTATCTCGAAGTCATTGTCATGCGTAAGTAAGGATATAGATGGCGCTCCAGCAATGATTAAGCGGTAGTTGTATCCGGCTGCGCAGCTACCTGTTTTATAAGCAGCCTAAATAACCGAGAGGAGTTAATTATGAACACCACACTTTATCAACGATTGGGCGGAGCCAATGGCATTGCCTGTCTCGTGGACGATGTTATCACGGCACATCTGGCAAACCCCATCGTCAAAACCCGCTTCGAGGGCATCAAAGATATGGAACGCGCCAAAAAAATGGCGCGTGAATTTTTCTGCGCAGGTTCAGGCGGCCCGGAACCCTACACGGGCAAGGATATGCTCGCTGCACACAAAGGCATGAACATCAGTGAGCAAGAATACCTGGCTGCGATGGATGACATTGTCGGTGCAATGACCAAAAATAATCTGGATGATGGCACGAAGAATGATGTAATCGCTATTCTCTACTCTTTGAAGGGCAACATTATTCGCGTATGAAAGAGGCGGGACGCGCCGAAAGCGGCGCGTTCCCCAGCTTGAACATTGGGCGAAGAAAGAAAAAGATGTCATGCTTATAATGAATTGTTAAGTGGGTGTAAATGCCGCTGACAAGATACGACGGTCAGTCAGGAAATGGAGAAGATGGCCATGGGTAGGCGATTTGACAGCATTCTGGATACCATCGGCAACACGCCGGTGATTCGTATCAACAAGCTGGGACCCAAGGGCGTCAACCTTTACGTCAAGGTGGAGTCCTTCAACCCGATGGGTTCGGTGAAGGACCGGCTGGCCCTGGGGGTGATCGAGGACGCCGAACAGCGCGGGGAGCTCAAACCCGGACAGACCATTGTCGAAGCCACAAGTGGTAACACCGGCATCGGCCTGGCCATGGTTTGCGCGCAGAAGGGCTATCCTCTGGTGATCACCATGGCAGAGAACTTCAGCGTGGAACGGCGCAAGCTGATGCGATTTCTCGGGGCCAAAGTCGTGCTGACGCCAGCCGCCCAGAGGGGATCGGGGATGGTGGCGAAGGCCGAGGAGCTGGCCAAGGCACATGGCTGGTGGCAGCCGCGCCAGTTCGAAAATCCGGCCAATGCCGAGACCCACGCTCGAACCACCGCCGTGGAGATACTCGATGACTTCGCCGATGTTAAGCTCGACTACTGGGTCACCGGTTTCGGTACAGGCGGCACGCTCAACGGCGTATCGCGGGTGCTCAAGGAAAAGAGCCCCCATACAAAAATTATTGTCTGCGAGCCGGACAATGCCGCCATGCTGGCCAGCGGCATTGCGCAGACAAGGCACGGCAATGGATCACATAGTGCGAGCCATCCCAGTTTCCAGTCGCATCTGATGCAGGGCTGGTCACCGGATTTCATTCCGCAGCTCGCGGAGCAGGTCATGGCAGCCAGCCGCATTGACGGTTTTGTGCCGATTGAGGGCAAGGACGCGTTGCATTGCGCAAAGGAATTGGCGCGGCAGGAAGGCATATTCGTTGGCATCTCGGCAGGCGCCACGTTTTCGGGTGCGTTGCAGGTCGCGGCGTCCGCGCCGCAGGGTGCCAACATCTTGTGCATGCTGCCCGATACTGGCGAACGCTACCTTTCCACTCCGCTGTTTGAAGATGTCGCAGTTGAGATGACTGAGGAGGAGATCGAATTGTCGCGGTCGACGCCGGGTTACCGCTTTGATGTCACCGTAGTGCCAGTGTCTGTGGCAGCGAAAAAGGCGCTGGACGATGCGGTCACCTAGCAGGCCGGCCATGTAGCGCGACACCGCCCGCCCTTCAAGTCCACCACGAAGTTCAAAGAAGTTTCTGTATGAGCGGAACCGCAATTTCCGCCAAACCGTTTATGTTCCTGATGGCCTCGGCTTTCTCGTTATTTGATTTTGTGGCGTCAGCAATAACCCCAAGTAAAGTGGCAAGCCGTTCTTTGTCGAGTGCATTTGGTGTGATTTCTTTAATCTCATCATCGGTCAGTCGCGTAAGGCTGGAAACTTTTGGTGCGAAGGTATCATCTGTCTGCTTTTTTGCATTCTTCCTGATGGCTTCCCAGGTGGTATCCATGGTTACTCTCCTTTCTTCTCAAGCGCAGATTTGACGGTGTTATAAAGGCTGGTCTCATTGGCTGAAGCAGCGCCTGCCTTTTTGAGATAGTCATTAAATTTCCTGTCAATCTGGTCTAGATCCACTTTCCCGCCAGATGTGGTTTTGATGGTTTGCATTGCGGAAGAGGTGGCTTCCCTTACATTTACCATTGATTGCAACATGCCGGTCACGCCTGCGTTACCCTGGGATAGCAGGGTGTAATGTTCATTGCATTTTGTCAGCAGCAGCATCCGCGTATTTTCCAGATCCAAGTGTTTCTGGTCTCGTTCCATGACGACATCGCGCAGCACATCTCTCATCTGTTGCACGGAAAGAGCCGTTGGCTGCCCGGATTTTTTCAGTCCGGTTTGAATATTGGAGAGATACTCTGGAAGGTATTCATTTTCAATCCATTGGTCTACCTGCTGTTTTTTTGCGGCAAAATAAGTATTCAGCAAGCCCGTATAGCTGCGTTGGCTCTCAGCTATACCCCGGCCCACTTCTTTACTCAATTCGACGGATTCTTTTGGGACGCTCGCACAGCCACCTAGTGTGAATGCCACCAGGATCACTATAAGTCCAGCGAAGGTGAATCCTGAAATCCTGTTTCGATGTTGATTCATCAAAGTCTCTCCCTTCTAATAGTTAATTGTGAGGCCTAACTTTGAGTTCAAAGCCCCCCGAAAATATTTGTTATTTATTATAGGTGGTGGCATGGAGAAATTTTTTTTCTCTTCTGGAATAAACCGCATACAAAAATTGTTTATCTGTTGTATCCCAAACTTGCCAACGGCATGGGGTGCTTGCATGCGGCATGCACCCCAGTCACATTGAGTTTCGGAAATGCATCAGCGTGATGTATGCTGCCCACGATTATTCCTGTGAGCAATATTCAACAACGGAAAGTGGAGGCAAGTTATGCAACGTCGAATTCTGATCGTGGAGGATGATCCGGATATCGCTCGTCTGGTCGAGTTTCATTTGCGCGATATGGGCTGTTCGGTTGTAGTTGAGCGCACTGGGACGCTTGGCCTGGCGCGTGCCCAGGCCGAGTCATTCGATATGGTCATTCTTGACCTGATGTTGCCGGGTGTCGGCGGCCTCGACATCTGCAGGCAGTTGCGCAACAAGCCCGGATATGTGCCCATCCTGATGCTGACGGCGCGATCGACTGAGCTGGACCGGGTGCTCGGTCTTGAGATTGGCGCAGATGATTACCTCACCAAACCATTCAGCGTGATGGAGCTGGTGGCGCGGGTCAAGGCAATTTTCAGACGTCTCGAAGCGGGTGCTGCCAACGTACCGGCACGCAACATGATCCGCAGCGGGGCGCTCAGCATCGACATGGCAAGCCACGAGGTCGTGGTCGGGGGAAAGGCGGTCGCTTTGACGGCGAAGGAATTCGAATTGCTGTCATTCTTTGCGCAGAATCCGGGGCGTGTGTTTACCCGTGCCCAGTTGCTGGACCGAGTGTGGGGTTACGGGCATGAGGGCTACGAACACACCGTCAACTCCCATATCAACCGGTTGCGCACCAAGATCGAAGCGCAACCCGCCAAGCCACAACACGTGCTGACGGTGTGGAGCGTGGGCTACAAATTTCACGACAGCAACGCAGCGCAGGAGTGATCGTGTTGCGCACCTTGTATGGCAAGCTCGCGGTTACGCTGCTGCTGCTGTTTTGTCTGGTCGGGTTGATCTTCCTGCTGCTGACCCGTTACTCCACCGAGCTCTACCAGCAGGAGGTCAGCCAGTCGCTCAACCGCGATCTGGCGCAGCACATTGTGGCGGAGAAATTGCTGCTGCAAAACGGGCAGGTGAATCAGGCGGCACTGGACGAAGTGTTTCACATGCTGATGGTGATTAACCCCAGCATTGAGCTTTACCTGATAGATCTCAATGGGCGGATTCTGGCTTTCTCTGCACCACCCGGTAAGGTCAAGCGCCAAGACATCGATCTGCAGCCGGTACTGTCAATGTTGCAAGGAAAGGCGCAATTGCCGCTGCTGGGGGACGATCCGCGCGACCCGGCGCAGCGCAAGATATTCTCCGTTGCGCCAGTTGCCGGAGCGCAGGGCGTGCAGGGCTATCTGTATGTGATCCTGGCCAGCCAGGAATACACTGGCGTTGCCCAGGCACTGCAAGGCAGCTATGCATTGCGCAGCAGCGCGTGGATTATCGCCAGCGCAATGTTGTTCGCTTTTGCTGCGGGGTTGCTGCTGTTTGCATTGCTGACGCGACGGCTACGCAAGCTGACGGCGGCAGTGAGGCAGTGGGATAAGGGCGACCTTAGCGGCGACGCGGCACATGTTCCGGCTAGTCTCGGTAAAAGTGGCGACGAAATCGATAGTCTAGCTGTGACCTTCAGCCAAATGGCCGAGCGCATTGCGCAGCAGTTGCAGGCCTTGAAGCAGACGGACGCCATGCGGCGGGAACTGATAGCCAACGTTTCCCACGATCTGCGCACGCCGCTCACATCCTTGCAGGGCTACCTGGAAACCTTGTTGCTCAAGGAGCATGATCTGAACCCCGAGGAGCGCAAGAAATACCTGGAAACCGCTGTCAAGCAAAGCCAGCGGCTGGGCAAGCTGGTGGCTGATTTGTTCGAGCTGGCCAAGCTTGAATGCCGCGAAGTGCAGCCTGAGCCCGAGCCGTTCTCGTTGAGTGAATTGACTCAGGATACGGTGCAGAAGCTGAATCTTCTGGCGCAGAAACGCGGTGTCCATTTGCGCGCCGGCGTGAATTGCGATGTGCCGTTCGTGAATGCGGACATCGGCATGATCGAGCGGGTGCTGGTGAATCTGGTCGACAATGCTTTGCGCTTTACCCCGGCGGGCGGCAGCGTGTCCCTGTCGTTAATCGAGGAACCAGCGCATGTGGTAGTCCGCGTTGCAGACACCGGTTGTGGTATCTCTTCGGATGAACTGCCTCTGCTATTCAACCATGCTTACCGGCTGACCAAGGTTTCGCGTCACCATCCGGAATCGACCGGCTTGGGGCTGGCCATTGCCAAGCGCATCGTGGAACTGCATGGCGGTAGCATCCATGTGGAAAGTCAGTTGAACGCCGGTGCCACCTTCAGTTTCTCGCTGCCGAAATTTAAGGGTGCAGCGTTCGCACCGGCTCCGTGATAAAAATGTGATTCTTTCGTGATCTCCCTGTGATCCAGCTCTGACATGCTGGTCGTGGACGGTCGAGCTACGCTGCATCCTGCGGCCACTTGCCGGTTCCATTTTACTTTGATCACCAGGAGATAAACATGAAGGCACCTATCCTATCGGCCATGGCAATGGCTATCGCAGCCAGCACAATTTTTGCGGTACCAGCAGCACACGCAGACGACAATCATGGCATGCGCCACTACTCGATCACCATCACCAACCTCACCCGTGGCCAAATCATTGCGCCGCCCGCGGTGGTTGCACACAACGAAGACTACAAGATGTTTACGCTGGGCAGCCCGGCCAGTCTTGAACTCGCGCAGTTGGCAGAAGCGGGGAACGGCCCTCTAGTGTTGAGCGCAGCATCCCTGATGCCATCGGTTTACGCCACGGCAATCGGCAGTGGCGGGATACTGCCCGGTGCTTCCCAGACCATCGAAATTGCGACTACGAAACACTTTTCCCAAATCTCCTTGGGGGCGATGTTGGCCACGAGTAATGACGGATTCATGGCGGTGAGCGGAGTGCAAGCGCCAGGTCGCGGCGAAGTGACGGTCGAGGCGATAGGCTACGATGCTGGCAGCGAAGCCAACTCGGATAGCTGCGCCTATATTCCCGGCCCACCATGCGGCGATACCAGCCATAATCCTGCCCCATCAGAAGGCTATGTTCATGTGCATGCCGGTATGCATGGCATGAGTGTTGGCGCATTCAACCCTTCACAACTGGATTGGCGCAATCCTGTCGCGCAGATCCAGATCAAGCGCATGGACTGACGTTCTATCGGCCGGGGACTCTCCCGGCCGGTTTCTATGTCGTGTGGCCTGCCTGCAGGTCGAGCTGTCTTCTTTTACGCAAATGCTGGTATGCCCGTTCCAGGCATTAAGGTTGTCGCTGCGATTCTATGTTCAAGGGCATGGCGGCGCTCCAAGCCTTGGGCTGATAAATGTTGCCTGGCCCCAGATATATTTTTTCCTCTTCCAGGAATATTTTCCCATCCCAAAGTGTTAACCCCAGTGGCGAGGTAATTTTTTGGTGGTGCGGCAGCTTCTGTTGGGGAGCCCACCTGGTTGCCTTGTTCAATACACGGAACCAGCTCGCAACACAGGATAATTCTGTGATCTAGCGTCGTTGCTGGGCATGCCGGGATTTTGTAACTGAAAATAAACCAAGGAGATATTATGAAAACTGCCGCTAGTGCCATACGTTCCATTTTTCTTTCCGCGTTGCTGGTTGTCGCCACGACCTCAGCACTTGCGGCAACTTCTTATAGCGTCAAGAACGCGCCTGCTGACATCAGTACCCTGCGCGCGATTAGCCCAACCGGAATTGTAGTAGGAAATGCCTATGCCCCAATTGCCGATATCAATCGAGAAATCGCAGTATTGTGGGACGCGGCCGGCACGATCCACGAACTTATTCCAGGCAGTGATGCAGCATCGCAAGCATTTGATATAAACGCCAGTGGCCAGGTTCTGGTTTATTCCGATAACACAGTGGCTTTCGGCCAGGGAACTGTTGTTTTGCCTGTTGGGGTCTATATCTGGCAGAACGACGTACTGACACCGCTCAACCTGAATGTCTCGCTTGATCCCTACAACTCATGGCTGGCGTTCAACGACTCGGCCCAAGTGATGGGGACAGGGAGTTTCACAACCGCGTCAGGCATACAAAAACACGCATTTTTGGTTACCAATGGCGTCATCACCGATCTTGGAACATTGCCCGGTGCAAATGCCAGCGGCGCTTTGGGAATCAATAACAATGGTGATGTAGTGGGCTATTCCTACGACGCCAACAATCAGCCGCGCGCGGTACTATGGCGCAACGGTAATATCATCGATCTGGGTGTTTTGCCGGGTGCTACCAGCAGTGTAGCCAACGACATCAACGATCAGGGTGTCATCGTTGGCAGTTCAGGCGGTCGGCTGTTTACCTGGAAAGACGGGGTCATGACTGATCTCGGCAAATTTTCCGCCGACACGTTGGCAAGCGCGCATACCATCAATAACAACGGCGATATTACTGGCAGTGCCAATATTCCTGGTACCTATTTCATTGAATCATTCAAATGGAGCCAGGGAGTATTCAGCGCGCTTAATCCGGTGATTCAAAATGGCCGATGCAGAGCCGGTGACATCAATGACGCCGGTCAAATCAACATGAATTGCTACTATGGTAACTATGTCATCAGCCCCGCAGCACCGGCGGTTGACCTGGGAGTTTTAACCAAATCCAGTCAATATCCCGGAGTACAGGGCACCCCATTAACATTTGCGATTGATGTTTATAATGCGGGCTCATTGGACGCAAGCAATGTGCAACTTATCAATCCTTTGCCAGCGAATGCAAGTTTTGTTTCTGTCACTACCAGCCAGGGCAGTTGCCTTGGCAATACCACGATCTACTGCGACTTGGGTAACCTTGCCAGTGCCGCCAAAGCAACTGTGAAGCTGACACTGATTCCCACCCTGGTGAGCAATCTGGTTAACACCGCCACAGTCTCAAGTGACGAAGTGGAAACCAATACGCCGAATAATACCGGGTCCGATTTGGTATACGTCATTGCCGGCTCCGCTGACCTTGGTGTGACCATGAGTGGCAGCGCGAGCACGGTCAACCGTCTGTCGAATCTTACGTACACTATCAACGTCAAAAACAATGGCCCGACGACGGGGAATGGCGTCGTCGTGACAGACAGCTTGCCATCGAGCATGACGTTTGTATCCGCCAGCAGCAGCCAGGGTACTTGCAGCGGCACGACCAAAGTGAGCTGCAACGTGGGCACCATGGCTAACGGTGCGAGTGCCAAAGTGACCATAGTCGTGCAACCCCGCATCAGGGGGACTTACACGAACGCGGTCAGCGTGAGCACCAGCAACCAGGACAGTAATGTCACCAACAACAGCGCCAGTGTGACGACGAGGGTTAAGTAGCGCTATCCATCGGACGGAAGAGTCCCCGGCCATTTTCACAAGACGGCTCGGTCTGCAAGCAGACCGAGCCGTCTTTTTTTGCGCGAAAAATATTTCCCGCATTTCGGGAATAAATCGTGCACAGCAACTGTTCACCCACTTGTAGGCCATGCCACTAAGGAGTGGGCTGCATCCTTTGATAACTGTGCTTTTCCATCGTAACCGTATTCAGGAGAACAACATGAACAAGCAACATGGCAATCCCAAAATTCTGAGCCGTCTCTCAATCATGATGCTGGCAAGTTTTATCGGGCTGTCTGTCACCAGCACCCTGGTAAAAGCCGACGAAGATAAAGACGATAAAGCTGTCACCGTGGAAATGTTCGCACCCGCGAAAGGGGATCACGCGGGTATCGGCGGTCGCGGCTGGTTCGTGGACTTGGCCGTGATCTACGATACGCCTCTCGCTACCACTGGATTTAGCGGTTTCCAATTAACGGGGCCGGTTGGGCACAACAATGTGGCGCCGATGCCAGGGACGTTCTCCCCCGGCGCGGATGACCGTCTGCCCGGGTTGGTGGTGTTGGTAAGTACCGCGACGGTTGGCGCTATGTCGTGCCAAAACGTTGCCAATCTGTTCAACCTGACCGGCGTCACCAACGCCACCGCAGAGTCTACCGAGTTGTGGGACACGTGGATCGTCGGCGCGCCCAACTTTGGCGTGGACACGCCGAGCATGGTTTACGTCGCAGTCGCAGCCGATCTTAACGGCGATGGAATTTACAACGATGCGCCCAATGTGGTCGCTGACAGCAACGGCGACGGCATGTGCGACAAGAAAGATCTGAAAGCGATGGGGGTGGCATCCAACATCAAGAAGGTGGAGTTCTTTATCAATCCTTGATGCGCCGGGTAGAGGGGCAGATTTCTGCCTCTCCTGATCACGCGCCCTGAAAATATTTTGTATTTCCGGGAATAAACGCGTGGTTCACGGTGTTAGCTCCAATGTCGGGTATGCGCGGTGCATGGTTCCCGTCACGGTTGCAAATCCATCATATGTAAATATAAAAGGAGATTTTCATGTTAGAGCTACAAAAGAGCCATACGCGCGCTGTCGCGGCAATAATCGCATTGGTTGGTGCGTGCGCCGGTACATTGGCGATGGCTGACGACATGGGTATGAGCATGGGCAAAATCATGATCAGTTCCCCCAAAGACGGTTCCACCGTGTCTGTTAGCAACGACAATAAAATGGAATATGAAATCACCCTGGGTGCTGGCGATGATCATTTCCACGTGTGGGTCGACGGCGAAAAAAGCCCGCCGCAGCGCGCCCTGAAGGGCAGTTTGGTTCTGCCGAAAATGACGCCGGGCAAGCACGCCATCATTGTCAAAATAGTGGACAAGGCGCATGCACCAACCGGTCCGCAACAGTCTATATTTGTAAAGGCAGAGTAGGGTTCCGGCAGTGAACATCGCTTACGCGCTGGTTCAACTGATGCATAACTTCGGGGCTGTCGCTGTTGTCGGCGGCCCCGCTGCTGCTTGGCTGCGTACCCGAGAACGCCGCACTGTTCCAGCCGCTTTGGCCTGGTTTACGCTTGTTGGCTGGGTCATGCAGGTTACGAGCGGCGTAGGCTTTGGTATCACAACTTATTTTTCGCGGGGCGAATTGCCGGAGATCGTCGGCGTGGCATTGCTCGCGCTGTACGTAAAAGTGGGATGCGCGCTGGGCGGATTGCTCTTGGCGGCGTATTGCCTCAAGGTTTCGGCAGAGGGGCGTGAACACGCGCAACAGTGGGTCTGGCCGGGCCTGTTTGCAGCCGGGGCCGCAGCATTGTCGGGCGCCGCTTTTCTGCGCTGGTATAGTTAACGATAGGGGAAAAACATGAACCGAAAATCATTGAATGTAGCGGCAGTTTTGTTCGCCGTAGTCTCTAACATCGCCGCTGCGGACGTGCCCGACATCGGCCCATTACCCCCAGTGCCGGCCAATCCGGACAATATGCCTACAGCGGAACGCATCGCTTTGGGCAAGTCGTTGTTCTTCGATAACCGTCTCTCTGGAAGCGGCGCCTTGAATTGCAGCAGTTGTCACTTGCCGAATTTCGGGTGGACTTTGCCGTCGGCATTTTCTCTTGCCAATACCGGTTTCGTGGAGCGCCGCAATGCGCCGACACTCATCAACGTGGGCTACAACAAGGCGCTGATCTGGGACGGCCGCGCGCCCAATCTGGAAAAACAGGCCATCGGCTCGACCACCAATCCGGTGCACAAGGGCCAGGATATGGCAAAACTGATGACGACCCTGAATCAGGATGAGAAAGTGGTTGGGATGTTCCAGGCCGCTTACAACAGCAAGCCTAATCCCGATGATCTTGGCAAGGCGCTGGCAGTGTTCCAGCGCCATACCTTGATCAGCGGCGACAGCGACTTTGACCGCTACATGAAAGGCGACAAGAAGGCATTAAGTGCTTCCGCCGTTAACGGCATGGCGCTGTTCAAAGGCAAAGGGGGATGCATCCAGTGCCACAACGGATCGAACTTCACCGACTCCGGTTTTCACAATACCGGGCTGAAACGCAATCCCATATTTGACGAACCGCAATACCGCGACATTCTTAAATTCGACGCCAAGCGTATGAAGCTGGAAGAATGGGAAAGTGTCACCGACGATTCAGGCCGCTATCTGGTGACGCACAAGAAAGAGGACTGGAAGAAATTCAAAACGCCGACGCTGCGCAATATTGCGGAAACCAAGCCCTACATGCACGATGGCCGCTATGAAACGCTGGATGAAGTCATTGCGCATTATGACCGCGGTGGCGACAGTACCGACAACCAGGATGCGCGTATCAAACCGCTGGGCTTGAGTGCGCAGGAAAAGGCGGATCTCAAGGCGTTCTTGATGGCATTGCGCGGGGCTTTGCCGAAGATGGATTGATGCTGTTCACAGGCCGGGGATTTCCTCGGCCACCTTGGCTTCCGTAGGTCGGGTTTTAACCCGACACTGGTTATGTCGGGTTAAAACCCGACCTACAAAATGCTCGATTGAAATGGAATTGGTATTGTGTGCACTCATATCTCTTCATTGAACAGCAGTTTCCAGGCTGCCTTGTAGGCGACAATGTCCCTCACTGACACCGGCAAGCTATCCAGAACCGCGCGCTGCATTCCCACTTTATTAGCAAAGCCTTTCATGATGAACGGATTGAGATCGAGCGCGGTCATGAAACGCCAGGGATAATCGGCAATTAATTTCGCCCACTCGGGCTTGAGTTTTCCGGTCGAGCGATCCCAGTATTTTCCGGGGTATTCTTTGCTCGCTGGGTAGATGTGATCTGGCGGGCCAGAAAACATATCAAAGTAAAGATTGGGGTATTGTTCGATCAGCTTGCGCACATAATCCGGTCCGTAAATCGTATTGCGGGCCTGGTAGCGCATTTGCGCGAGATGGCACCAGATGACCTTGGCTTTCGGGTACTGCGTGAGCATCTTCTCCAGTGGTGGCAGGAACTGGTCTTCGATCTCCTGGTGAATCTGAAAAGAGATACCGCTTTCTGCTGAAAACTGGAATAGCTGATGTCCTGCAGGGCTATCAATAGCCAGATACTCATCGCGCTTCATGTTGCCGCGCTGAATCTGGTCAGGTGAGGGGTAGTGACGGAACTCATATTCCCCCATTAGTGGGTAACCATCAGTCAGAATGCGTTCTTTGGAAGTCTTGGCAAAATTTTCCGGGTTCGACTTCCAGTCTGGCGGCAACCCGCCATCACCGGCGGGAATGTAACGCCAAGGGTCGGCTGCGACCGCATATCGCGCGGCATCGCTCCAACCGCGCCCTTGAGCTATGCCAGAAAAAGCAATCAGTGCCACGCCTTCTTCGTCCATGCGACGCGCGAAATTCTGGATATCCAGGTCTTCGCCCAGATTGGATTCGATGTCGATAATCGGCAGGACACCTGCTGCGCGCATCGCCTCGATCCGCTTCTTCCAGTTAAGTTTGAGGGTGGCCAAATCGAACGGCACGACTGCTTTGGCCGCATCGGTCATGCGCGACACGGCGGGAATGGGACTGAAATCGGCGGCGACAGCCGGCCACGGAATGCACAATGTGTTGAGAAGCAGGGTAATGAGAATAGGGCGCATGTTGTTCTTCATTTAAGTGCAAATAAAAACCTGATCGAGCACCAGGCTGGAATAATCCTTTAATTTATAAATCCGTTGCGTGTTTTCGTAGGCAAGCTTTCGCGCAATGTCGGGCGGTAACTGTTCCAGCAGCTTCACCGCCAGTTCATGCGATTCTTTCGGACCGCGAGCGGGTGGCCAGAGGGATGTGTAGAAAATATCCGTGTGCATCGTGAATCGATCGGGGAAATCATTGATCAATGCTTCCCAGGCTGGTCTGAGTTTCCCGTTTTCGTCGAGCGGAAATATAGGCAAGGGGCCAGTGCGGACGATGCGGAATGCAGAATAAAGATTGGGGTGGCGGGTCAATAGCTCGCGCATGAGGGCGGGTGTGCGCTGCATGGCCGGGTCGGAGCCGAGGTGCGCCCAGTTGATGCGCGCTTTGGGGTTGTGGTCCAGAAAACGTTCGAAAGCCTTGAGATTCTCCGTCATCTCCGCTGGGTTGTTACGCTTCAAGTGAGGCGGGGTAGGCATGGCTTCTGGGAAAACGTCGAAGTGAATATCAATCGGCACGTCTTTTTCGGCGGCGATGTCGGACAGCAGCAATAGCAGTGGATGATCGGGCGCGGTGGATTCGTAAGCATGATTTGTAACATACCCCCCGCGAGGCGCGACAACATCGCGGTTTTGTCCCCTGCGCGGGGTATTTGTCCTTCCTGGATTCCCGCCTGCGCAGGAATGACGGGTTAATGGGTTATCTGGGATAAATTTGTCTTCACCCAGCGGACCGCACACTTGGCCTTTTCAATGAATTTTAGCCCACTCTTTCTGCAGCAACTTCTAGCCGTCGATGCACTGAGCGGCACCTGTAGTCATATTTTTCTCGAAAAATCACGGCGTCTGGCTCTCGGCCAGAAGTGCATTGATTGACGATGGCACTTCACCGCGCATCAGCATGCGCTTGAATGCGTTGTACACATCGGTCCTGGAACCTGCTTTGCGTAGCGTGTCCTCATCGTTAAACCAGACGTACACGATCAAAGGTACCGGACTGGAAGCAAAGCGAAAAAAAAGCCGGTAGCGATCCGGCATGCCTTTTTTCACGCGCCGCCAGTTGGCGTATTCCACGCCCAGGGTTTTACCCAGACGGAAATCGACATGATCGGGATTGGCGGGAACAGATTGCATGACGGCTTTGTATACGGAGGCCAACAGTCGTGTTTTGGGGTGCGCCTTATACTCTGAGGGGCTTTTCTTTGCGAGCTTGGCAACGGTCTGTTCAAGCTCATCCAGGGCAACTTTGAACATCCTGAAATAAAACAGCTCCCAGCCGTTGGCGATCATGATTCCGCCCTATTCAATATCTACCCCTTCAACGAGTTTACCGATTCGGGCAAGCTGCGCACGATCCACCGGCTCGATCAACTCGGGGTGTTCTGCCATCTGTTTTTCCAAAAAACGCAGGAATCCCAGCATGACCGGATCGGTATCGTCATCCCTGGATTTGCTGCGTGCAGCGGACTTTGCCGATAACAATACTTGACCATCGGCCAGCACCGTGGCGCGTACCTCGCCGTTGAATTCGGGGTGCGCTTTAAAGAAGGCGGCATCCAGCCGGATTCCCTTGGAATTTCCGACTGGTGTTACCTTTCCGCCGTATTGCTCGGTTCGTGTATCAGTAGTGGTCGCCATGGCTACTCCATAATGTGGTTACGCGAGTGGTTACATTGTACGGAGTGGCATGGCTTGCGTCTATAGTTAATCGATTGTGCGTGAGATGCTTTTCAAAGCGCCTGCTCAATGAATTTTAGCCCGCTCTTCCTGCAGCAGCTTCTCGCCGTCGATGCCCTGCGCCGCCATCTGTTTGACAAACTCCTTGCTGCCCTCGCGTCCGTGGAGCATGGTTTCTTCGAACTTGTCGGCCGGCATCGCCAGGCACTGCGCGTTATCTATCTTGATCTGCTCAGCGATTTTCTCCTGCGAGCAGTCTTCCGGTTTCTTGAGCTTGTGCTGAACTTCAGCTTGGCAAACACGGCTCAGGTATCCGGCATAGGGGGCAGTATGCATTGAAGTGCAGTAGCCCTTGAGGTCGCGTGCATCTAGTGAAGCGAGCATTCGAGCGAAGGTGCGCATGTCCTCGGTGGGTTCGGCACCCAGGGCGGGGGGTGTGGCGAGAGATAAAACGGTTATCAGAAAAGCCAATGCGATACGAATTCTATTCATCATTATTGCTCTCCATTTTGTGTTGAGGTTGCTCATTCTTACGAAGCGATAGGTATCGCTATGCTCAACTCATCTACGTGCTTCCAGTATTTTTATTCTTTCCAGTATGAGACACCGACGGAGCTTTCTTCCCAAAACGAAAATCTTGAGATCCTTGCTCCCTGAATTGGCTTGTATTGAGAGCGCATCAGATTCGGCCCAAACTCGCAGCCCTTTAATATTTGTTTCAATATCTGGAAATCTGCGGCGAATGTCTTGACTCGCGTACCCTCCCGGCATGTCGTCCACAAAATTGCTGCCGTCAGCTTGCTCGCTAAGAAATTTCATTAATTCAACGGGGCTCGAACCCGGTACACCAATCGCTCCAGCTCTGAGCACCGTTTGCCGCTCGGCCTCACAATTCTGAGTTCCCATGCCGGACGGCGCGCCTCCCGTCACACTCGTTCCCTTTGACGAGTTACCCGACTGCGCGGCTGCAATAGTTTGCGATTTCTCCTGCTCCAAAGCGCTAACCTGCTGATCGCAACTGTTCTTGTCATCATCGCAGCGGTTGGAGCATTGCTGGATTTGCTCGCCGGCTTCCGCAGCGCCAGCACCGCCACCGGCAAACATCGCCAGCATGCCCACCGCTGCGACGCCCGCGCAACCCGTATCGCAACTGCTTTTGCTGGAGTTGCACTGCTCATATGCAGCAGCGATGCGCTGGTCGTAGTTATTAGTGATGCGTGCCACAGCCTGCTCGCTTGATTCGACAACCAGGCCTTTGGCGATATTGTTGCGGGATCCATTGGCGTTTATCTGGGTACCGCTGTACGGTTTGCCGTCCAGGAATTCGCCCTCGAAATGGATGCCATTGATTAATTTCTGCGTGCCGCGCCCCTGCTGTTTGTCCGCGACCCAGTTGCCGGTATATTGATCGCCGTTTGCCCACTTGTAGGTTCCCTGGCCGCTACGGTTTCCATCTGAAAGATTGCCTTCATACCTGCCCCCGTCTTTCCAGGTCATAACTCCTTTTCCGTCTTGTTTATCGGCTTTGTATTCACCCTCATATCGCCTGCCGTCTGCATAGCGTTCGACTCCGGTGCCATTCATTTTTGCGCCGGTCATCACGCCTGCCTTGCGGCTTTTATCGTTGAACATCTCGCCCAGGCCTGCCTGCCGCCCCTCGACGAAATCGCCGCGGAAAGTCGTGCCGGAATCGGTGATGAGGACGCCGGTGCCATTGCGCACGCCATCTTTCATCGGCCCCTCATATACCCAGTTGACCCCGCTCTCGAATTTACCGCTGACAATTTCCTTTTTGGGCTGCTTGTCGTAGCTGGATTTGATCGTTCGCGAGATATTGTTGAAGCTGACGTCGCCCTCGGCAGAAGGCGCGGCGGCATCGAACACGTCATTGCTGTCGATTTTGGATTTTCCGAAGGTCAGATTCTTGAGGTTGTTCAGAAAGGTTTTTACCTTGGTGCAAGCTTTCTGGATACCCATTACCAGTTTGCAGCCGACGTGCGCAGTACAGAAATCGACCTGTGTTTGCGTGGCGGGGTCGGTGATTTCCTCGCAGTTGGCAATCTGCGGGTTGATGTCGTCGCCCAGCGCATGAAGCGGCGCGCCCAAGGCGCCGAACAACACCGTGAGAATAACGGCGGCAGCATGGTTTCGAAGTTTTTGGATGGTGTGAGTCATTTATGTGCGCTCCACTTGTATGCTGGAATTTATCTGATCTATTCCCACCGGAGAACACTGCCAGGCAGGACCTTCCAAGGCTTGGTTTCGCACTCGTGAGGGATGATGATCTGTCGAGCACGTCCTTTTGGAGGGAGCCCTGTGGATGTGCTCCAGGGAACAGGATTATCGCCGACTAGCATCGTGTATTCCCATGTGACCCAAAGCTGAACATTGGTATGGTTGTTAAATACAACGTAAGGTGGGCACGTTGCTTCAATTGCAGAGGTAACAGCGTCTTCTCTGTTTACCTCAGCCTGGATTGCGGCACGTTGTTTCGCGACTTCCTTCGCTACTGCAGCTTCTTGTGCTACCCGGCGGTTGGTGATCGCCTGCTGTTGGCGAGCCGCCTCTGCGTCTCGTTTCTTCTGGAGTGCCATCTGCTCAGCCTGTCTCTTGCGCACGTCTTTCTCATGCTGCTTGACGTTTTTTTTGTGTGCCAGTTCACGCTCCCGTTTTTCACGCAGCGATTCTTTGTCATTACAATTCTTTGAGCTGGCAAACATACTTAACCCTTTCATGTTACCCGGACAATTCGTCACGATGTGGCCTATGGGTCGCGGTTCAGAAGCCGATGGCTGGGATTGATTCGAGGAAGGTTGGTTTATAAGCTGTGTCCCCACGACCTCAGCGGGAGATGAATTTCCGGCGGCTGTTTTTCCGGATGGTTTGCCAGAAGCGTTCACGGAATTTTTTCCATCCCGCTTGGCTAGCCAAATGTTGGCAACACATTTTTCGACGACGGACGAATAGTTCCCCCACTTATCCCCCTCGAAAGAAGCAGTGTGAGGGTTCTTTGCTACACTTCTGATCAATTCTTCGACCGGTTGTTCGCCATTAAAGATGCTTAAGCCAAAATTGGGGTAATTGTTATCGTCATCTGAAGTGTTGCCTTCCATGTACCAAGCTAAATTGCTTTTGGTTGAAGTTTCGCTCACCCTCTCATTCGCACGGCTGCATCTACGAGCGCTGTATAATTCTGTGCCCTTTGTGCAGTGTTTCTGGGCTTGGTTTTTCAGGTAATTAATTTCCAGCCGGTGAAATTCCGCAATTTCTTTTTTACAGGCACCCAGGTCGTCTGCGGTGATTAGCTGAGATGGTAGGCCATCACTGCCAGACGAAGCAGTATCGGGTTTGGCAGCTCTCAGTGCTGCCTTTTCCGCGGCATTGCCATATTTACCAATGAAGCCCAGCGACTCATAGTGCTCGCGACAGATGTTTATTCTGCTCCGATTGCGCATCGCGTCTTCCCATGTGTCTGAGCGGAAACCGGCGTAATCACCAGCACTCAGTATTTTTCCGATCCCCCAAGAAGCAGGTCCACCTCCATCATAACCACCAAGGTCGATCGTTATTTCATTGCCATCCTGGTCCTTGCCAATCGTGCTTGTGCCACAAGTCACACGAACACAAGGACTGGTCTGGTACGACTGCTCACATTGGCTTGGCGCGAAACATGAACGAAAGATTGCACTTCGGCAAGCCATGTATTCTTGCTTGGTGGACAATGCTCCCATATACCTGATGGCTGGTGCAGCACCATCCGCTGCTGCCGCATGGCTTGCGGAGGTTACAATCATCACTGCACCAAGCAGTATCAACCCCCCCCGCGACTTAGCCAACCCTGCCATTAGCTTAGACTTGCCCGATAGGGCCCCGTCCATTTTTATTTTCCCCCTGTTCATCATCTTCACCCTTGATCAGTAGTTTTTATTTTTTCGGCGCGTTAAAAGCCCCAGCCATTTCTTCCAGCCCAGCATCGCGGTTGGTCGCCTTATTCTGGGCTGCGGGGGTGGGCGGTTTGGGTGTTGCTGGCGCTGCCGCGGGCGCGGAAGGCTTGATTTGCGACATCTGCTGAGCAGCAAGGGCAACCAATGGGTTGTTGGGGAATTTCGTGATCAGGGTGCGTAGTATTTCACGCGCTTTATCCATCTCCCCTTCATTGCGCTTGGTGTCCGCCAAGGCGTACAACTCGCCTGCATTGAGTTTGCTTAGGCTGGCCTGGAATGCTTTCTCTGCTTTCTCCTTTTCCTTTGCGTCAAGTTCATCGCGCTCTTGTTGTTCTATCGCAGCTACTTCACGATCTTTTTCGCGGGCGATGCCTTTCAGTACGGCCTGCCGTTTGGTCTCTGCCTCAGCAGCTAACTGATTGGCTTTGGCTTCGGCAGCGACTCGGTTTGCTTCGGCCGCGTCGGCAACTTTCCTTGCTCCTTCTTTTTCAATCCAGGGCAATGTCAGTTCGGCATATTTGCGTTTATCCTCTGCAGTTTTCTTTTCCACCTCTTCGATGAATGCCTTGATGCGGGCGACGATGGGACCGGATTTTTCCTGCCAGAGCGCCTCGCAGCCGTTTGATGTTTTGGGATCAGGGCACCAGGTTGTTACGTCCTTGGAGTCCGATTTGTTCTTAACGGTAATGCCATATACTTGAAATTGGTTACCCAGATCACAACCGTCAAACGCCCCTTGGTCGATAAAACAATTACTCAGATGAGTGTTTACGCGGTTTTTGTCCATGTCGGTCAGAAAGGTACCGCCCCCCTTTTCGACATCGATCCATCGGGGGGAGAAAGGATTGGTTAGGTTAGGAATATAGGCATGGCGGCCACCTACACTGTATGAAATTCTACCTAAGCCCCCACCCTGAATGGTAGGGGGTATGCTCTTTCCCAGCTTTCGGCCGTAAGCGTATTCACTCTTGGAGACATACTGGAAGTCGGGCGGTTTACCCAATTGCCCCATGCCATTGGCCAGGCCATTTGGGCAGGAACCAGTCCAGGTTAATTCGCTAATTTCTTTTTTGAATTTTTCCACATCCTTAGGGGCGGATATTATTCCGCAGCCATTCTGCGTTTGGACATAAACCTCACCGGGCAATAACGGTGGCGTAGATTGTGCCAGGGCGGGTAAAGCTGGTACGCCCCCCACAATAAAAATTGTGACATAACGCAATACTGTGAACATGAGTGCTCCTAAGAAAAGGTGGAGTGGATTTTATTTCTTAGGGGCACTAAAAGCCCCAGCCATCTCTTCCAATCCGGTATCGCGATTGGTCGCTTTATTCTGGGCTGAAGGTGCAGGCGGTTTGGGTGTTGCCGGTGCCGCCGCCGGTGCGGAGGGTTTGATTTGCGTCATCTGTTGTGCCGCTAATGCAACCAATGGGTTGTTGGGGAATTTCGTGATCAGGGTGCGGAGAATTTCACGCGCTTTGTCCGTCTCGCCTACGTTGCGCTTTGTGTCTGCCAAGGCGTACAACTCGCCTGCGTTGAGTTTGCTTAAACTGGCTTGGAAGGCTTTCTCGGCTTTTTCCTTTTCCTTGGCATCTTGTTCATCGCGCTCTTGTTGTTCTATCGCCGCGACTTCGCGATCCTTCTCGCGAGCGATGCCTTTTATTACGGCCTGCCGCTTGGCCTCGGCTTCTTCGGCAAGCCGTTTGCTCTTGGCTTCTGATTCGGCGGCGGTCTGCTTGGTTTTGGCTTCGTCGGCAAGTCGCTTGGCCGCGGCCGCGGCGGCTAACTGCTTGGCCTTGGCCTCGTCGGCGCGCCCCTTGGCCTCGGCCATGTCGGTCGGTGACAGCGCATTAAAAGAAGCTGTAATCTGGTCAGAGAACTCGCCGCTTGCCGACACTAAGGGATTCTTGGCGATAATCGAGCTGCCGCTGATTTCAACATGGAATCCGGTGTCTTGCAGAACAAGCGTGCCGGCGAAACCGTTTTCTGAATTCAGGAGTAATTTAATTTCTCCATTCGATTTGCGTTCTTTCATGCTACCCACAGAGGTAGGTAAACCATTAATTTGCGCGGTGATGGTCACATGAACATTGCGCGAAGCCGATTCAATCTCGCTTCCATTTGCCATAACCCTTGCCGCAATTACTGTGTCGTTGTGCGCCGCCTGGACGCGCGTCGAAAAGGTCGAGAGTTTCCCTTCCATAACCCTGACCCGTGCAGCAAGTTCGCCATTGACCTGCAGATCAAGGTGCTGCCCGGCAGTCATGGGTTTATCAAGCTTGATTTCAACTGGGATCACGGCGCCATTTTCCGCAATGTCTGGCGCTTTGATCACCATTGCATAGGCGGGTACGTCAACAAGAACCAGAAAAACAATGAGCGCTCTACGTAAAAACATCCCCAGCCCCTTATTTGATTGATTTCGAACGACTGTAATAATACCTTGGGCGTCATGCCAGAGAAGGCCGGCACCCAGTCGGTGTTTGATTTTTATGAGGTTTTATCTTTTCTGTATCGTCTGTACGTGTGAGAACTTTAGCTGGAATAGCCGGCGTAGGGTTATGGGATGGGCTCTTGCTACACGGCGAGATCGATCTGCTGCACTGTTCCGACTGAGCCATCTTCATTCAGATAAATTCCGGATGACCGTATTTGTCCGTCCAGGTTATTCTGGCTGTTTTTGAGGTCGAACGGGGTGGCGGTGTTGCCCAGGTAGATGGCACCAATGCCCTTATCCACCAAACTCGCCAGCAGGTCTGCGCCTTGGCTGTCCTTGGTCAGAATCCGGAGATCGTTGAACACGGAATCGTTTTCGTCGATGAAGCCGTTGTGGTCCTGGTCGTAGCTGGCCAGTTCCTGGAAGCCATTGCCGGTTGCGGGGCCGAACAATTCACTGCCGTTGTTGATGGTGCCGTCGGCATTCTTGTCCAGCGCCAGGAATCCGCTGCCGGACTGGAGGAAGGAGATTTGCTCGGCCGTGCCGTCGCTGTTCAGGTCGAATGCGAACTTGGCGTCGGTCAGTTGGGCGGCGTTGCCGTTGAAGTTGATCACCAGTGGATCTTTCTTCTGCCGTGCCGCATCGCCCAGGCGCACGCTGACATTGATTTCTTCAGAAAATGACCGGCTCATCTCCAGGCTCAGATTGAACTTGATTTCCTTGCCGTCCGCAGTCTGAATGACGCCTTGTGCCGAGAAGGTGGTTTGCTCGGTTTCTGCATGGATTGAGTGGTAGTCGTATTCGAGGCCAAAGCCCGCACTGGGTTGGGGTGGTGTTGGGCTGGTTTGTGCCTGAGTCTGAGCTTGAGGCAGGTCGGGCATGTCGGGCGGTGGGGCGGACCCGACATCATTCATGGAGAAAATCTTTATTTTTACGCCCATCATCCGCTCAACAAGATTAATCAGCAGTTGCAGGCGCGGGTCATTTGTTAGCTCATCCGGGCTGTCGGTGGATGCGGATTTCTGGGTTGCTTCGAGATGTCTTGCGTGTTCGGACAAGGTCACCTTGTCGCGCACATGGTGCCTTTCAGGGTCGGCAGCAGCCTGCATGGCATCGCCGGGGCGTCGGTCACCCGTCCAGAAATTGAGTGAGGATTTGACTTCGGTGTGTACGCTAGCCTGATGCTGACTGGACAGCAGGATGCTTGAGCTTTGGATAATCATGGAGGACTCCCATTCCGAATTTCCCACCAGAAAAGGGCGGGAATTTCTTAAGGGCACCTCTAATAATTGCCTGATTTTTCTGCCTGACCGAAGGCAACGGCCTGATGATTTGAGATAATAGCGGCAAGCCCACCTACACGAAAGCACAAGACTGATGATAAAACAGAGCCAGCCAG
>Ga0315281_10000691_pt1 | contig 47744 bp, 46 predicted proteins | sample YL17G07_0_MG_FD_204540 | JGI IMG/M metagenome (GOLD analysis project Ga0315281, IMG submission 204540) | Sediment microbial communities from Yellowstone Lake, YNP, Wyoming, USA - YL17G07_0 | ecosystem: Environmental > Aquatic > Freshwater > Lake > Sediment | place: USA: Wyoming | collected...
TCGCCCGCGCCTCAGCCGTGTAGTGCAGACCTTTGGGTGTCACCTCGTGAAAAATCAATCACTTGATTAGCTCGTGCCCCGCGAATCCGCTAAGTTCGGTTAGCTTCATTACGCAATTCGTCGACGCGGGGAAAGTACTCGCGGACGTCAATGCCATGTACGGCCTTTGTCGCCTGGAATTCCCGATCCTGGGAACCCGCAGCCCGTCAGGCCTGGGTCAGCCCCGCGAACTCCAGAATCAATGGAATGTGCTCGGCAAAGCTCGCGAGGCTGTGATCCCCGCCGGGAATTACGATCTGGCGCGCACCCCGGTATTTTTCCACCGCTTCGCGATAGTCGAGTACTTCGTCCCCGGTTTCCACCAGCAACAAGTAGCGTTGGGCACGGACGCCGGGCAGGCAGAGCTTCTGCCACTGGCGCAGGTGCTCTTCTGTAAGTTCATAGGACTGGTGGGTATACAGATTGCGTTGCACGCCAAAATATGCGCGCAAGCCGTCGTGGGGATAGACCGCAGGGTTGATCAGAACAGCGCGCAGATCATGGCGCTCTGCCAGGTAGGTGGAGTAGAAGCCGCCGAGCGAGCTGCCGACCAGGGTAATTGGTTCGCGCGCATGCTGCGCCATCTCGGCCTCGACGACCGCAATTGCGCGCATGGGCAGGTCCGGCAGCGCTGGGCAGCAAAAATGGTCGCCCAGGCCGCGCTTCCGCATGTAGCGCTTCAGTACCTGGGCTTTGTGCGACCCGGGTGAGCTGTTGAAGCCGTGGAGATAGATCAGCATTTCAAAGCGAAACGGCACCGTAGCCCGACTCGATCAGCCGGGCCGTACACGAACACGGTCTCCGCCGCGTGCGTCCTCGAACAGGCAAGCCGGTTGTCGGAGAAATGCTCCTCGGTGAACAGTTTGACGAGGCGAAAGGTGTATTCAGCCACGGAGACTCAGGCGGTCCAGCAGCTTCTGGTGAATGCCGCCAAAGTCGCCGTTGGACATGACTAGCACCTGGTCTCCGGGCTTGGCTTCGGCCGCGACGGCGGCAATCAGAGCATCGAGATCCTGATGGCAGATCACCCTCGCGCCCAGTGGCGCAAGCGCTTCCGCAGGATTCCATCCTAGGTTCGCGCTGTAGCAATACACCAGATCTGCCTCGGCGAGGCTGCTGGGGAGTGCGTCCTTCATGACCCCTAGCTTCATGGTGTTCGAGCGGGGTTCAAGCACTGCGAGGATTCGCGCTTTGCCCACCTTTTGCCGCAGGCCCGCGACGGTGGTGGCGATTGCCGTCGGGTGGTGGGCGAAGTCGTCATACACGGAAACACCACCTGCGGTCCCGCGCAACTCCATCCGGCGTTTGACGTTGCGGAACCGGCCCAAGGCTTCGCAGGCTGCGCCGGGGGCCACGCCGGCATGGCGGGCGGCAGCGATGGCGGCGAGACCGTTGGCGCGATTATGCTGGCCCAACAGCTTCCAGTTCACCCTTCCTTGTTCGCGCCCGATAAAGCTGACGCGGAAGGCGTTCGCCTCCAACGTGTCCGTTTGCCACCCGCCGTTGACGCCAAAGTACTCGACAGGTGTCCAGCAGCCCCGCTCCAATACTCGAGCTACAGCCGGATCGGCGCCGTTCGAGACAAGCAGACCAGACTTTGGGACTAATCGAACGAAGTGGCTAAACTGGCACTCGATCGAAGCAAGATCGCTGAAGATATCAGCATGATCAAACTCAAGGTTATTCAAAATTGCGGTTTTCGCCCGGTAATGTACAAACTTGGACCGTTTATCAAAAAATGCAGTGTCGTACTCGTCTGCTTCGATCACGAAGAGCCTAGAATCGGTCAAGCGGGCGGAAACGCCAAAATCCTGTGGCACACCACCGATCAGAAAACCAGGGTTCTTGCCAGACGCTTCGAGGATCCATGCAAGCATGGCAGATGTCGTAGTTTTCCCGTGGGTCCCGGCGACTGCGAGTACCCACTTCGTAGACAGAATGTTCTCCGCCAGCCATTGTGGACCTGAAATATAGGGTTCGCCGCGATCGAGAATTTCCTCCACCAAGGGATTGCCGCGGGAGATGACATTGCCAATTACCCACAAATCCGGCTTTAGGTTGATCTGGTCCGCGTCGTAGCCTTCGATCAGATCTATGTCCTGTGCCCTGAGTTGATCACTCATCGGCGGATAGACGTTCGCGTCACAACCGGTTACCTGGTGGCCGGCCTGCCTGGCGATCACAGCGATACCGCCCATAAAAGTGCCGCAAATGCCGAGAATGTGTATGTGCATGAACAGTACCGAGGGTTTCTTTCGGGATGAGTCGCTCTATTGAATTGAAGCGCGAGAACTGCTCTCCGACGGAGATTTCTCAGTCTTCGACCCCGAAAGGACATGAGCGGGAAGTTTACCGTATTTCGGTTGCAGCCCGGCTGCGCTATCATTCCTTTCCGCTTACGCTTGGAGCGCTGCCATGCCCAGGGAACAGAAGTCCAAGCAACAGAATATGCGTGCCCGGATCGCTGCGGTTGCGGCGCGCATTATGGCCGAAGACGGAATCGAGGATTTTTCCACGGCTAAGCGCAAGGCCGCGCGCCAGCTCGGCGCCGGCGATACCCATTCCCTGCCCAATAACGACGAAATCGAGACCGAACTACGCGTTTACCAGTCGCTGTACCAGGGTGAAGAGCAACGAGAACGCCTACGCTATCTGCGAAGCCAGGCGCTGGCGGCGATGGAGCAACTGGCGGATTTCAAGCCGTATCTGACAGGCCCGGTGTTGAACGGCACTGCGGGGCGTTACGCCGACATCGACCTGCAGGTATTTGCCGATAGCGGGAAGGAGCTGGAAATCTTCCTCCTGAACCGGAACATTCCCTACGAAACCTCGGAGTCGCGGTACTACAGCGGGGATCAGGCGCGGGCAGTGAGCGTGCTGTCGTTGGACTGGTGCGGCACGCCGGTCCGGGTCGCGGTGCACTGGCCCGATGATGAACGGCGTAGCGTCAAGACCTCGCCCCTGGGCCGGTCACTCGAGCGCGCCGGCCTGGACGCGGTCCGGTCCTTGGTCGCCAACAATGAATAGGCGCCTTCAGGCTGGCGTTTCTCTGACAGTGGCAATACTGGCCGGCTTCGCCGGCTTTCATCTCAGCCGCAGCAATCTAACCACCCCTGCGGCTTACGATGCAGCCCTCCGGTTGGTACAAATGCCGCTGTCCGATACCGGAGGCAGAACACAGACGATGTCCCATTGGCGCGGCAAAGTGCTGGTAGTAAATTTCTGGGCTACTTGGTGCGCTCCCTGCCAGGAAGAGATCCCGGCACTAATGAAGGTAAATCATAAATATGCGCCGAATGGTGTCCAATTTGTTGGTATCGCACTGGATAGTGTATCTAAAGTACGAGATTATGTCGAGGAAGTTGGAATCGACTATGATATATTGATTGGCGGCATGGAAACCTTGGGGATAACCAAGGAGTTAGGAAACCATGCCCAGGTATTGCCCTTTACCGTGGTGTTGGACCGTAGTGGAAAGGCGGCATACACCCACGCCGGGGCCCTTACCGAGGCCTCATTGGGCGCCGTATTGGCCCCGCTGCTCTAATGTTCTCGTGTTGTCGGTTCGATAATTCGATCAATTCCTTGTAACTTCGTTGAAAAACTGGACAATTGGCGTTTATTTACGGCAAACTTGTATATATGTCGAAAAAAATATCTGATCCGCCGGCGCTCAGGACCAGTGCCGGAACAACGCGAGGTCCCAAGAAAATTCTCGTAATACACGGACCCAATCTAAACATGTTGGGGAGTCGCGAGCCGGAGATTTACGGCGGGGAAACCCTGGCGGATATCGATCGGCGTTTGATCCTGCAGGGCAAAGCGGCAGGCGTTACCGTGAGCTGTTTTCAGAGTAACCACGAGGGGACCCTTATCGACCGCGTGCAGCAATCGAAAAAGGAGCGCGTGACCTCCATCATTATCAATCCCGCCGGTTTCACCCATACCAGCGTCGCCCTGCGCGACGCCCTGATTGGGGTGGCGATCCCGTTCATCGAAGTCCATCTATCCAACATCCACGCCCGCGAGCCGTTTCGCAGCCGTTCCTATTTTTCCGATCAGGCAACAGGAACGATTTGTGGCTTGGGTAGCCGTGGCTACGATCTGGCGCTGCAGTTCATTCTGCAGCGGCCCTAGCGTCCAAAGGTCCCGGCACGCCGGGTTGGCGCCGCGCAGCAAGGAGGAACACCATGGATTTACGCAAACTGAAGAAACTGATAGACCTGGTGCAGGAATCGGGTATCTCCGAACTTGAGGTCACCGAGGGCGAGGAAAAGGTCAAGATTGTCAAGAGCGGCGGCTCAGGCGCTGTGTATGCAGTTCCGAATCCAGCCCCAGCAGCGGCACCCGTGCTGGCACCTGCGCTCCCCGCTGCCGCTGAAGCCATTCAGGGCCACGTGGTCAGGTCACCCATGGTGGGCACTTTCTACCGTTCGCCCGCTCCCGGCGCCAAGCACTTTATCGAGGTGGGCGACACGGTCAAGTCGGGCGACACAATCTGCATCATCGAGGCGATGAAGCTGCTAAACGAGATTGAGTGTGACAAGGACGGTGTCATCAAAGCGATACTTGTGGAGAATGGCCAGCCGGTCGAGTACGGCGAGCCCCTGGTTGTCATAGAGTAAGGTAGGGGGGACCGGAGGAGTGAAAAAAAACGCCCGAACCCAGGGTCCGCGCCCGGTAGCCGGTGACCTTTGTGCGATTTCACGGACCCGGGTCTACACGATCAAGGAATTTGCGTTTCGCAATGTTTAAAAAAATCCTTATCGCCAACCGGGGCGAGATAGCCCTGCGTGTCCAGCGCGCCTGCCGCGAGCTCGGCATCAAGACGGTAATGGTACATTCCGAAGCTGACAGCGAGGCGAAGTACGTCAAGCTCGCCGACGAGTCGGTTTGCATCGGTCCGGCGCAGTCCTCGGCCAGCTATCTCAACATTCCGGCCATCATTAGCGCCGCGGAGGTGACCGATTCCGAGGCCATTCATCCGGGGTACGGCTTTCTTTCCGAAAACGCCGACTTCGCCGAACGCGTCGAAAAAAGCGGCTTCGTCTTCATCGGCCCGCGCCCCGAGACCATACGCCTGATGGGCGACAAGATTAGCGCCAAGGCGGCAATGACCAAGGCGGGCGTCCCCTGCGTCCCTGGGGCCGAGGGAGCATTGCCCGAGCAGAACGATGAAATTCTCAAGATTGCGCGCAAGGTGGGCTATCCGGTGATCATTAAGGCGTCCGGCGGCGGTGGCGGGCGCGGCATGCGCGTGGTGCATACCGAGGCGGCACTGCTCGCGGCGGTGAACTTGACGCATCAGGAGGCCCAGGCCGCGTTCGGCAACCCTGAAGTGTATTTGGAGAAATTCCTCGAAAATCCGCGCCACATCGAGATTCAGGTGCTCGCGGATGAATACAAGAACGCCGTCTATCTGGGCGAACGCGACTGCTCCATGCAGCGGCGGCACCAGAAAATCATCGAAGAGGCGCCGGCGCCGGGGATGACCGAGCGCCAGCGCATACGCATCGGGGAGCGTTGCGCCGACGCCTGCCGCAAGATCGGCTATCGCGGGGTGGGCACCTTCGAGTTCCTGTACGAGGGCGGAGAGTTCTTTTTCATCGAAATGAACACGCGCATCCAGGTCGAGCACCCCGTCACGGAGATGATCACCGGCGTCGACCTGGTGCAAGAACAGATCCGCGTGGCCGCGGGCGAGAAGTTGCGCTTCCGCCAGCGCGACGTGGTGCTGCGCGGGCATGCCATCGAATGCCGGATCAACGCCGAGGACGCATTGAAGTTCACGCCATCGCCGGGGCGCATCACTTCCTACCATCCGCCCGGCGGGCCCGGCATCCGCGTCGATTCCCACATATACCAGGGTTACTTTGTGCCGCCCAACTACGATTCCCTGATCGGCAAGGTCATTGCCTACGGCGCAACGCGCGACCAGGCACTGTGCCGCATGCGCATTGCGCTGTCTGAGATGGCGGTACAGGGTATTCAGACCAATATCCCGCTGCACCAGGAGCTGTTGCTTGATGAGCGCTTCATCAAGGGCGGCACGAGCATCCATTATCTCGAGCAGAAGCTCGAACAGCACAAGCTCGAAAAAGGGTGATCCCCTGGCTTGGGTGTCGCTCATACTGCATGCCGACGCGCGCGTTGCGGAAGAGTTGAGCGACGCGCTGCTGGACCAGGGCGCGCAATCGGTCAGTGTGGAGGACGCCAGTGCCGGCACTGCCGGCGAAGCGCCGATCTATGGCGAACCGGGCATGCCGGTCGCGGGCACCTGGCCGCAAAGCCTGATTAAGGCGCTGTGCGCGCACAACGCGGATCCCATACATATTCTTGCCGCGGCTTGCGCCCAGGCCGGGCTGGCATCGATGCCGGACTACCGCGCCGAGCCGGTCAGGGACGAGGACTGGGTGCGGCTCAGTCAGACGCAGTTCGAGCCGATCCGCATTTCGGACAAGCTGTGGATCGTGCCCTCGTGGGCTGTGGCGCCGGATACTCATGCGGTCAACCTCGTCCTCGACCCCGGTCTTGCCTTCGGCACCGGCAGTCACCCCACGACGCGACTGTGTCTGCAGTGGTTGGAGCGGTGTGTCAGCGGCGGGGAACGCATTCTGGACTACGGCTGCGGTTCGGGTATATTAGCCATTGCCGCGATGCGCCTGGGTGCGCGGGAAGCGCTGGGCGTTGACGTCGATCCGCTGGCGCTCGTCGCGGCGCGCGCAAACGCCGTGCGCAACCGGGTTGACGCCCGTTTTGCCGATACCGAGACGGCTCCTGATTTCCATGCTGACCTAGTGGCCGCAAATATTCTTGCAAATCCGCTGATACTGCTTGCGCCGCTGCTCGCGGGGTACCTGAGCAAGGGGGGGCGGATCGCGCTGTCAGGCATACTCGAGACGCAGGCGCAGGAGGTGATGGCGGCCTACGCGCCCTGGTTCGCAATGCACGTCGGTGACGCCGACCAGGGCTGGGCGCTGCTCGGGGGCTTGCGGTTATGATCACCTATTGTCCCTCCTGCCATACCCGTTTCCGCGTGCACGCCAAGCAGCTCGCCGCGCGGGCCGGACAGGTGCGCTGCGGCAAATGCAGTCGGATATTCGACGCGCTCGAGCATCTGATCGAAGACGCCGTTCCGGCGCAAGCACCCCGGCCGAAACCCCGGTTCGAGGCCAGGCGCGCCGGTGCTGCGGATGCAGGCTGCGGGCCGGAGCCGGCTGCCCGCCAAGCGCCGGACAAAGGAGCGATGGCGCGGGAGCACATCATCGCGCAAACCGGAGACGTCGTGGCGGAACCGCCGGAAGCGGCTTTGATGTTGACGCCGGCAATTGCGGCGCCGGCGAATGCCGAATCGGCGACCGCTTCCGGCGCGGATTCATTCGGTTTCAGGTCGGTCGCGGCTGGGGAGTCCGCGTCGTCTGCGCGCCGCTGGGCCTTGATACCGGGAATGTTGTTGCTGTTGGTATTGCTCGCTCAGGCGGTGTATCACTACCGCGGCGGCATTATCCTGGTCTTTCCTGAGGCCGAGCCGCATGCTGCCGCGCTGTGCGCGTCCCTGGGCTGCGAACTGCCGCTGCCGCAGCGGGTCGAATTGACGAGCATTGAAGCCTCGGATCTTCAGGCCGACACGACCAATCCCAACGTCATGGTGTTGTCGGCGACGCTCAAGAACCGGGCCATCTTCAGTCAGCAGCATCCCATGCTCGAGCTGACGCTCACCGATCCCCAGGACCAGGCGGTCGTGCGGCGCGTCCTCGCGCCGCAGGATTATCTCGGCAAGGCCGTCGATACCCAGACAGCATGGGCAGCGAATACGGAAATCGCGATCAAGTTGTTTATCGAGGGGTCCCAGGTAAACGCAACCGGCTACCGTCTATACCTGTTTTATCCCTGAACCGACTTCGGGTATCCTTGCAGCCTGCTTCAGCATCGCTGAACCAGGCTCTAATTTTGATGGCATAGCCGGACACACCCGCTCAATTTGCAGCAGGTTCTTGGCTGTTTTCGAATTCACACTCCGAGCCCGTTACGCGGCTCATGACGACGGAATCTCAGACTATGCGCATTCTGCTGCTAGGCTCGATCGCCTACGACAACATTATGGTGTTTGAGGGTCGTTTCCGCGAACACATCCTGCCCGACCAGATCCACATGCTCAACGTTGCCTTCCTGGTGCCGGCTCTGCGGCGCGAATTCGGCGGCTGTGCAGCCAATATCGCCTACAGTCTGCGCATGCTCGGCGGCGAGCCGCTGATCATGGCGACCGTGGGCGAGGACGCCGAACCCTATTACAGGCGGCTGGACGCGCTCGGCATCGCGCGCACCCACGTGCGCGAAATCGCGGGAACTTACACGGCGCAGGCTTTCATCACAACGGACCTCGATGACAACCAGATCACCGCTTTTCATCCTGGGGCGATGAATTATTCGCATTTCAATACCGTCGCCGCCGCGGGCAACGTCAGGCTGGCGATTGTTTCGCCCGACGGGCGCGAGGGCATGCTGCAGCACGCACGCGAGCTGAAAGAGCAAGACATTCCATTCGTGTTCGATCCGGGTCAGGGGCTTCCCATGTTCTCAGGCGCGGAGCTGATGGAATTTGTGAAACTCGCCTCCTATGTCGCGGTCAATTCGTACGAAGGCAAGATGCTGGAAGAGCGAACGGGGGAGTCGCTTGCGGATTTGTCGTCAAGGGTGGAGGCGCTGATCGTGACCCACGGCAGTGCGGGATCCGAGATTTACGCGGATGGTCAACGCCTGGAAATCCGTTGCGTTAAAGCGGACAATATCGTCGACCCGACGGGCTGCGGCGATGCTTATCGTGCCGGCCTGCTGTACGGCATTGCGCGAGGCATGGACTGGCGTTCAATCGGGCAGCTCGCCTCGCTTATGGGAGCGCTCAAGATCGGCGCGCGCGGCGGGCAAAATCATAGCGCCACACGCGCCGAGATCGAGGCGCTCTACCACCGGCAATTCACTGCGCAACTAGCTTAACGGGACCAAATATGAAAATCTCAGCCAGCCTGGCGATCGCAAGCGCGCTCGCCGCAATCGCCGTCATTGCCGGCTGTGCCAGTGCCAGCTCGGGCAGTGCCTATTCAAGCGGCCAGGCGCGGCAGGAGCAGACGGTGCGCATGGGCGTGGTTGAAAGCGTGCGCCAAGTCAACATCGAAGGCTCCAGCAGCGGCGTCGGTACAGTGGCCGGTGGCTTGGTAGGCGGCGTCGCCGGCAGCAATATCGGCGGCGGCAAGGGCGGCACCATCGGTTCGATTCTAGGCGCGGTCGCAGGTGGCGTCGCCGGCAATACGATCGAGAAGGGCGTGACCAAGAAGCAGGGCCTGGAGATCACGGTCAAGCTCGACAACGGCGAACTGCGCGCCATCACCCAGGAAGCCGACGAAACCTTCCGGCAGGGCGAGCGCGTGCGTCTGCTCTCGGGCGGCGGCGTGACGCGCGTGACGCACTGATTCCGTTACGGGTTTTCACTCCAGCACCGCGCGCAGCCTAGCGGCGTTCGCCTCCAGTTGCTCGCGCGGTGGGTTCTTTGCCGGCCAGATGAGGCGCATGCCGTCATTGTCGTATCGCGGCACGAGATGCAAGTGGAAGTGATACACGGTCTGACCTGCGGCAGCGCCGTTGGCCTGATATAGCGTCACTCCGTCGGGCGAGTAGGCCTTTTTCACGGCACGCGCCACGCGCGCGGCGGTCTGGAATACCGCAGCCGCGAGGGCGTCATCCAGGTCAAAGATATTCTCTACGTGCGGTTTCGCCGCGATCAGCACGTGGCCGGGGTTGACTTCGCCGATGTCCATGAAGGCAAGCGTCAGCGCGTCTCCGTGCACCTTGGCCGAGGGAATCAATCCGCTGACGATGTTGCAGAACACGCAGTCACTCATGGTCCTCTCCTCTCGATCGTCCAGATAATGGCATCGGCCGCGCCAGCGTGCGCCAGGTGTTTTCGGCACACCGCCCGCGCTATGCGCCCGGCACCTGGCACTGCACACAGGGAATTTGGAACAGCTTCCTGTCCTCCAGGCGCAGCGCGCTGAGGCTTCCGCCCCATACGCACCCGCTGTCCAAGGCAACGAGATCGGGCCGCAGTTTCAGCCCGAGCGTCGACCAGTGGCCGCAGATGACGGTGTGGTCGCGGCTGGCGCGCCCGGGTGCGTCGAACCAGGGAAAAAATCCGGGCGGCGCCTTGGCTGTCTCCCCCCTGGTGCGGAACTCTATCGTTCCTTCCGCGGTGCAAAAGCGCATCCGGGCCATGGCGTTGACGATGACTCGCAAGCGGTCTGCGCCGCGCAAGGTCTCGCTCCAGGCATCGGGCTTGTTGCCATAAAGATTCGCCAGAAATTCGCGCCAGTTCGCGCCGCGCAGGGCAGCCTCGACTTCGCGTGCCAGTACCTGTGCCTGCGTCATATTCCACTGCGGCAGCAACCCCGCGTGCACCATCGCCCAATCGCCCTGCACATGCAGCATCGGCCGTTGCCGCAGCCACGCCAGCAACTCCTCGCGGTCCGGGGCATCGAGTATCGCGTCGAGTGTGTCGCTGCGGTGCATCTTCGCGTGCCCGGCGGCCACGGCGAGCAGGTGAAAATCATGATTACCCAACACCGTCACCGCGGCGCCGCCGAGATCCTTCACCAGACGCAGTGTGGCGAGCGAGTTCGGGCCGCGGTTTACCAGATCGCCGACCAACCACAGCTGGTCGCGCGCACGGTCGAAGCCGAATGCGTCGAGCAACCGGCGCAGCGGGTCTAAGCACCCCTGTACGTCGCCAATCGCGTAAGTTGCCATGTTCGAGAGTCCGTAGCCATGCGAGGGGAAACTTCACCTCGCGCTTCCCATAATCAGCGCCGCAACAAGACCATTGTTGCAGCCTCTAAGCCATCCGGTCGAGCTTGCGATACTGAATTGCTTCCGCGACATGGACAACGGCAAGCGCCTTGCTCCTGGCGAGGTCGGCGATGGTGCGCGCCAGTTTCAGCACGCGGTGATAGGCGCGCGCCGACAAGTTGAGCTTCGCGATCGCCTGCCTGAGGACGCCCTCGGCAGCGGCGTCCGGCGTGCACCACTTGCCGACCTCGCGCGTGGCGAGGCTGCTATTGGCCTTGCCTTGGCGATCGATCTGGACTTGGTGGGCCGCGGCGACACGCGCGCGCACTGCTCCGCTCGCTTCCCCCGCAGTCTGGCGCAGCAAGTCTTCCTGCGGCACAGCCGGAACCTCCAGATGGATGTCGATCCGGTCTATGAGTGGTCCTGAAATCCTGCCGCGATAACGCGACACCTGATCCGGCGTGCAATGGCACTTGCCGCTGAAGTGGCCGAGATAGCCGCAAGGGCAGGGGTTCATCGCCGCGATCAATTGGAAGCGCGCGGGGAATTCCGCTTGGCGCGCTGCGCGCGAAATCGCCACGCGCCCGGATTCGAGCGGTTCGCGCAGCATTTCCAGCACTTTGCGCTCGAATTCGGGCAGCTCGTCCAGGAACAACACGCCATGATGGGCGAGCGAAACCTCGCCGGGGCGCGGGTCGCTGCCGCCGCCGACCAGGGCCACGCTGGAAGCCGAGTGGTGCGGGGCGCGGAACGGCCGGCAACGGAATTGCTCGACGCGAAATCCGCGCGAACCTAGGGACTGCAGCGCCGCCGATTCTAGCGCCTCGGCGTCGCTCATCGGCGGGAGTATCCCGGCAAAACGTGCCGCCAGCATGGATTTGCCGGTGCCCGGTGGCCCGATCATGAGTAGGCTGTGCCCGCCCGCGGCCGCGATCTCCAGGGCGCGCTTGGCATGCACCTGGCCCTTAACGTCGGCGAGATCGAGGTAATCGAACTTTGGCGTTGCCACCGCCTCCCGTACGTAGGGCTGCAGACTCTTCCGCTGTGTCAGATGCGCGCATACCTCGAGCAGGGAATTCGCCGGCAGGATTCTTGCATCGCGTACCAGACTCGCCTCCTCGGCGCTCGCGCGCGGCAGAACGAAAGCGCGGCCGCAATGGTGCGCGTTGTAGGTCATGGCGAGAGCGCCGCGGACCGGTCGCAGGTCACCCGTAAGCGAGAGTTCGCCCGCGAATTCGTATTCGTCAAGTCGATCTGCAGGCAGCTGCCCGGAGGCCGCAAGTATGCCCAAGGCAATGGGCAAATCGAAACGACCGCTTTCCTTCGGCAGATCGGCGGGCGCGAGATTGACCGTGAGCCGGCGCGCGGGAAATTCGAAATGGGCATTGACCAGCGCCGCGCGCACTCGGTCCCGGGCCTCCTTTACCTCCGTCTCGGGTAGGCCGACGATGGTAAAACTCGGTAGGCCGCCCGACAGATGGACCTCGACCGTGACTTCGGGCGCATCCATGCCGGTGAGCGCACGGCTGTGCAGCACGGCGAGCGACATTCCGGTCAGCCGTCGGACTTGGAAGCTTTGGCTTCGAGCTCGACGATGCGCGCCTCGAGCGCGTTGACTTGTTCGTGCGAACGGGCGAGTAGCCTGGCCTGCACGTCGAATTCTTCGCGCGTGACTAGGTCCAGTCCGGAAAAGAAACTCGCGAGCAAAGCGCGCAGGTTCTTCTCCACGTCTTTGGCTGGACTTTGCGCCAGTAACGCACTGATCCTGCCGCTCAATTCTTCGAATAAGCGGTTTTGCCGCATATGCTTCTCCTGTTTCCCAGCATCTTTTTTCGAGTCTATCACGATAGCTTTAACGCGCCAGCGACCGAACCGGCTTATCGCACCGGGGCTGTGCAGCGCAGGAGCATAGCGCACCAGGATGATGCGCGATGGCGGGCGTACCCCCTGGGTATTTTTTTGCAACCCGATGAAATAAAGGAAATAAAAAATCTGGCACATCATGTGCTAAGGAAGTGGTCGTGACGCTTTTTCCTAACTTTGAAAGGGGTATTGCTATGCGTAAATTCTTGCTTGCCACGGCCGTGTCGGCCGTTTTTTCCTTGCCGCTGACGGTCTCGGCGCAAACCGCGCCTGCCGCCGCGCCGGCCTCGTCGCACGCGTTTGCAGGGAACATCGGTCTCGTCAGCCAGTACGTCTTCCGCGGGCTGACTCAGACCAACGGCGATCCGGCTATACAGGGGGGCGCGGATTATTCCCACGCGAGCGGCTTCTACGCGGGCACTTGGTTGTCCAACATTTCCTGGTACACGGACCAGAACGCCAATACCAAATCGGCTCCGATTTCACTTGCCTCCCCTGGCGCCACGGGCGCCCCGTACACGCCGAATAACAGCAACGCGGCGAGCCTGGAGTGGGACTTCTACGCTGGCTTTAAGAATAGTTTCGGCGGCGGCGATTGGAACTATGACGTGGGTGCCATTCAGTACTATTACCCCGGCCGATACGATAACGTCGGCGCCTATCGCAAACCCAGCACGACCGAAGTCTATGGCCTGATCGGCTACAAATGGGTGTCCCTGAAGTGGTCGAAGGGGATCAGCACCAACACCTTCGGGGTCAACGAGAGCAAGGGAGCGGACTACCTTGACCTCTCGGCGACCGTTCCCCTGGGGGAAAGCGGCTTCAGTCTGTTGGCTCATGCAGGCAAATACAACTTTCCCGGTAACGCTAACGTTGGATACTGGGGAGTTTCCGGCTGCAACAACAATTGCTTCGATTATACGGACTACAAGCTGGGCCTGACCAAGGATTACCTGGGCTACACCTTCGGCCTCGCATGGACTCACGCCAACACGAAGGACGCGGCGCCGGACGGCCAGACGACCGCGTACATGAACGCGTTCGGCAAGAATATCGGAGGCAACCGCGTCGCCGTGTCCGTCACCAAGACATTCTGATCCAGTAAGGGGAGTATCCATGAAGCTCGTTACCGCAATAATCAAGCCGTTCAAGCTTGACGAAGTACGGGAGGCGCTGTCCGCCATAGGCGTGCAAGGCATCACCGTTACCGAAGTCAAAGGGTTCGGCCGGCAGAAAGGCCATACCGAGTTGTACCGCGGCGCGGAATATGTGGTCGATTTCTTGCCCAAGGTCAAACTCGAGGCGGCCATCAAGACAGAAATGCTCGACCAGGCGATCGAAGCCATCGAAAAATCCGCCGGCACCGGCAAGATCGGCGACGGCAAGATTTTCGTGTTCGAGTTGGAGCAGGTTATCCGCATACGCACCGGCGAGACCGGCGCGGACGCAATTTAGGGAGATGCATGATGAAGAAATTGATAGCTCTACTCGCGTTGTTCGGCGCCTGCAGTTTTGCCGCGCCGGTCATCGCGCAGGACAAGCCTGCCGTCCCCGTGGTCGAAGCCAAACCCGCTGGGGCGACGGCCCCGGCGGCCGTTGCAGTACCACCTGCGGCCGCGGCGACACCGGCGCCCGCACCAGTGCCCAATAAGGGCGACACTGCGTGGATGATCGTTGCCACGGTGCTGGTAATCCTGATGACCATTCCGGGTCTGGCGCTTTTCTATGGTGGTCTGGTGCGCACCAAGAACATGCTCTCGGTGCTGATGCAGGTCTTCGTCACCTTCTGCCTGATCAGCGTGCTGTGGGTGTTCTACGGCTACAGCATCGCCTTCACCGAGGGCAACGCCTTCTTCGGCGGCTTTTCGCGCTTGTTCCTGGCGGGGATGAACGCTGACTCCACCGCGGCGACCTTCAGCAAGGGCGTGGTGATTCCGGAATACATCTATGTCGTGTTCCAATTGACTTTCGCCGCCATCACCCCCTGCCTGATCGTGGGTTCGTTTGCCGAGCGCATGAAATTTTCGGCGGTGCTGCTGTTCATGGCGCTGTGGTTTACGTTCTCCTATTTGCCGATCGCGCATATGGTCTGGTATTGGCCCGGCCCGGATGGTTTCACTGATGCGGCGGCGGCTGACAAACTTACGGCGACCGCGGGTTGGCTGTTCCAGAAAGGCGCGCTCGATTTCGCGGGCGGGACCGTGGTGCATATCAACGCCGGTATAGCCGGTTTGGTCGGCGCCTACATGATTGGCAAGCGCATCGGTTTCAACAAGGAAGCCATGACTCCGCACAGCCTGACATTGACCATGGTTGGCGCTTCGCTTCTGTGGGTGGGCTGGTTCGGCTTCAACGTCGGCTCCAACCTCGAGGCTACCGGTACCGCCGCGATGGTGTTCGTCAATACCTTGGTTGCGACCGCGGCGGCGGCACTGTCCTGGCTGTTCTTCGAGAACATGTTCAAAGGCAAACCGTCGATGCTGGGCGCCGCTTCCGGCGCAGTCGCCGGCCTGGTGGCCATTACCCCGGCCTGCGGCTTTGTCGGTCCGATGGGTGCCGTCGCCCTGGGTCTGATCGCTGGCGGGGCATGCCTTTGGGGCGTGAGCGGCCTGAAGGGCCTGCTCAAGGCGGATGATTCGCTCGACGTGTTCGGCGTACACGGCGTGGGTGGGATCATCGGTGCTTTGGGCACCGGGGTATTTGCAGCGCCTTCGCTTGGCGGCGTCGGCATCTACGACTACGTCGCCAACAAGACCGCCCCCGATTATTCCATCATGGGCCAGTTGATGATCCAGGGCACCGGCGTGCTCACCACCCTCGTCTGGTCGGGTGTAGTGGCGTTCGTCGCGTACAAGATCGTCGACATGGTAATCGGCCTGCGCGTGCCGGAAGAGGAAGAGCGCGAAGGTCTGGACGTGACTTCGCACGGCGAGACCGCGTACCACGTATAGGTGCCGGCAAGGACCCGCTCTCGCGGGACCGGGTTGAATTCGACGGGCATCCGCATGGATGCCCGTCCGTTTTTCGCCGTTTCCCTGCCGGTCCGGCAGCGACAGCGCGGGGCTCTCAACCAGCGCGCGTGCGTCTCGATGGCGCAGCCGGTATCGGGTTGCGCGTGAAGTTGGCGGTGCGGCGCCGCATGGCGGCGACAGCGGTCCGGCCCTTGGGTGTGAGCAAGGGTTCGACCAGGAGCCCGATGCCTTCGGCCACGTATTTGCCGAGACTGAATTTTGCGCGCAAGGCCCAATGTTTCAGCGCCCACGCATGACAGAAGGCAACGTACTGATAGACGAGAAGGTACTCGTTTATCGGGCGCATGTACCCTTTCGCAATGCACGCGCGTACGCAGCTTTGCAGCAAACGATTGGTCCTGGTCTCGTCTTCTTTCACCAGGGCCCGGCGATCCGCGCGCAGCGATTTGGTCGAGCGGTACGCAAGGACGGTCGCTTCGCGCAGTCCGTCCACTATGGTGCAATAGGCCCACAAAGCCATGCACAGGCGCTCGACCGGGTGCTTTACCCCCTCTAGGCGGCGCGGGATTTCCGTTTCGTAAGTTTCAAGCACCAGCTTGAGCGAAAGAAACAGGATGTCGTCCTTGTCGCCGAAATACTGGTAGATCAGCCCCGTGCTCACCCCGGCTTCGCCCGCAATCTGGGAGATGGTGGTGGTGTAGTAGCCCTTGTCCGAAAACAGCTTGACTGCCGCGCGCAGGATCTGCCCGCGCCGCTCTGCCACCAGCCTGCTATCGGTGACCACGCTTTCCACATGCCCCGGCAATTTCATTGAATCATCCCCTGTTGGCGACATGCCGAATTGGCGCACGCGTTGGCGGGCGGCAAGATCAAACGCTTCGTCCGTGCCGTCCTGCCGCTTGCAGGACGCCGGAAGCGCGGCATTGATGCCGCTTCGAGCGCCTGGTCCGGAAGTCAACGCCAAATGAAGCGGGGCATCCTGTCATGCGCCCACTGTATTGGTCCGATAGCGCCGGAACGGCCGCTCAGTTGCCCTCGAACACCGGCCTTTTCTTGGCCACGAACGCGTTGTACGCACGTGTAAAGTCTTGCGTCTGCATGCAGATCGCCTGCGCCTCGGCCTCGGTTTCCAGCGCCTGTTCGATGGTCTGATTCCACTCTTGATGCAGGCATTTCTTGGTCATCGAATGGGCGAACATCGGACCGTCGGCGATTTCTTTCGCCATTGCGTGGGCACGCTGCAGCAGTTTGTCCTTCGGTACCAGCTCGTTGAAATAGCCCCAGGCTTGACCTTCCTGCGCCGTCATGGCGCGCCCGGTAAAGAACAGTTCCGAGGCACGGCCCTGTCCGATGATGCGCGGCAGGATCGCGCACGCGCCCATGTCGCAACCGGCGAGGCCGACGCGCACGAACAGGAATGCAGTCTTGCACTCCGGTGTGCCGTAGCGCAGGTCGCTTGCCATCGGAATGATTGCCCCCGCTCCGGCGCTGATGCCGTCGACCGCGGAAATGATGGGCTGCGGGCATGTGCGCATCTCCTTTACCAGATTTCCGGTCATGCGGGTAAAGGCAATTAGCCCGCTCATGTCCATCTTGGTCAAGGGCCCGATGATTTCATGGACGTCGCCGCCGGAGCAGAAATTGCCGCCTTCTCCGGTGAACACCACCACGCGCACGTCGTCCGCGTATTGCAGTCGGTGAAAAGTGTCGCGCAACTCGGCATAGCTCTCGAGCGTCAAGGGATTCTTGCGTTCCGGGCGATTCAGAGTGATCGTCCCCACGCGGTCCCTGACTTCCCATTTGAAATGCTGCGGGCGCCATTCGGCGGCTTTGAGTTTATACATAGGATTCTCCAGACAGTTGGTAATGGAAGCTCGCGGCGTCAGCCGGCCAGCGTGAGTCCGCCGCTGACGCTCAGGATCTGGCCGGTAATGAAATCCGCCCGGCTGCTAGCGAAGAACAACACGGCGTCCGCGACCTCCGACGGCTTGGCCAGCCGCCCCATGGGGGTGACGCGGATGAAGGCCTCGCGATGCTTCTCCGGCACCACGGCCAGTAGCGGCGTGTCGGTTGGTCCCGGACAAACGCAGTTCACGTTTATGTTGAAACGCGCCATTTCCCGTGCCAGCGACTTGGTGAAGGCGATGGCTCCGCCTTTCGCGCCCGAATAAACCGATTCGCCCAGGCTGCCGACCCGTCCGGCATCGCTGGAAACAGTGACAATCTTGCCCGCCTTGCGTTCGATCATGGCATCGAGAAACGCGCGCGCCACGGCAATCGGCCCGAACAGATTGAGATCGATCACCTTGCGCCAGAAGTCGGGGGTGTTCTTTACAAAGGGCTCGATCCTGCCCCAGCCGGCGACGTTAGCAACAATGTCCACATGCCCGCGGCGTGCGTAAGCCGCGCGCTTGAACGCCTCGATCGAATCCAGATCGGTCACGTCCAGCCGGAAAAAATCCGCATTGTGCCCAGCTGCGCGCATGGCCGCTGCGGCCTGTTCGCCGCCCTCCTCGGCGATGTCGCCGAGGAGCACATGAGCTCCCGCCCGTGCCAGTGTCTCCGCGGTCGCGCGCCCGATTCCCGATGCCGCCCCGGTGATTACCGCCGTCTTGTCGTTCAGTCGCATTTTCTCGCTCCATAATTCAGGAAAAGATTCTGCCGCCCGATCGCCAGTTACAGAGATGCGCCGACCTCGTGCGCATCGCCGGCATTCCCGGCGGCGGCGCCGTTCTTCGCCTACGGGTTCCGTTTTCGCACCGCAGGCGCCGGCTGCGGCCATACTGAATGAATGTTCATTCAGTATGCTAAAATTAACATATACTGCGGCAAAAAAGCAAGCACCTACTTGGCACCGCCTGAAAAAAGTTGGGCGGCAAGGCGCGCGCCGGCGCGTATTTGTCTGCCCTCGGGGCGATGATGAAGTATGCTTGGCTGTGCGGCGGAGGTTGGCTGCGCGCGGCGCAGGTGGAAACGAACTGGTTTTCTTAACAAAGGAGTCAGGAGTGAGTTACGTCGTCGAAATGTGGCAGCAGCCTTCTCTGGCTGTGCTTGGTTCCAAGGATCGCTTTCCGGTGCGGCGCATATTCTGCGTCGGCCGCAACTATGTCGAACACCAGAAGGAGATGGGCGGCGACGGCCGTGAGCAGCCTTTCTTTTTCTGCAAGGCGGCGCACGACCTGGTTCCGGTCAACGCCGGCGAGAGCGGCAGGATTCACTACCCGCCCATGACAGCCAACTATCACTGGGAAACGGAGATGGTTGCGCTGATAGGCAACGGCGGCCGTAACATCCCTGCCGCGAGCGCCAACGACCACGTCTGGGGCTATGCCGTGGGCCTGGATATGACCCGCCGCGACCTGCAGCAGCAGGGGAAGGACAAGGGCCGGCCATGGAGCTTCGGCAAGGATTTCGACCAGGCCGCGCCATGCGGGCCGGTAACTCCGGCGAGCAAGATTGGGCACCCGTCCAAGGGCAAGCTCTGGCTCAAGGTTAACGGCGAGTTCCGCCAGCTATCTGACATCGACCAGATGATCTGGAGCGTGCCGGAGCAGATTGCTTTTCTGACCCAATATTACACGCTGGAAGCCGGTGATGTCATTTACACCGGCACACCGGCGGGAGTGGGCGCCGCCAAGGCTGGCGACGAACTGGTCGCCGGCATCGACGATCTGGGCGAACTGCGCTTGCGCGTCCTCGCACCGGGCTAATTGGACGCGCTGCGCCACATGAACGCCGCCCAATATTTGCTCGCCACCGGGCAGACCGGTGCGATCGCGCTGGAATGCGGCGCAGAGCGATTGAGCTATGGCGAACTGCGCGCAGCGGTAGCGCGCGCGGCGGGCGCCTGGCGCGCGCGCGGCCTTGAGCAGGGCGAGCGTGTGCTGATATTTGCGCCGGACTGCATCGCTTGGGTGATCGCCTACCTGGGTGCGATCTGGGCCGGCGGCGTCGCAGTCGGCCTCAACTCGCGCCTGTTCGAACGCGAACTTTCAGTAGTGTTGTCGGAGTCGGGCGCGCGCTTTCTCTGGTGCAATGAAAGCTCGCGCGCGTTGCTGCAACGCTTGCTTGCGGGCGCCGCCGACCCGCCGCAACTGATCATCGACGCAGACTGGAGCGCGGATCTGGCGACGGCCGTGGCCATTTCCGCGGCCGAATTGTCCGATGACGCCCCGGCGATGTGGATATACACTTCCGGCACCACCGGCGTCCCCAAAGCGGTCATACACGCGCAGCGCAGTTTCATCGCCAGCGCCGACTTTGCGCGCGAGGTGCTTGGACTCGGCGCCGAGGATCGCATCTACGCCTCGTCCAAGATGTTCTTCGCCTATGCGCTCGGCAACAGCCTTTGCGCAGGCTTGCGCCTGGGAGCCGCCGTCGTACTCGATGCCGAGTGGCCCACTGCCGATCGGGTGGCAGAGGCAGTCGAGCGGCATCGACCGACCGCGCTGTTTTCGGTCCCCACCCTCTACCGCAAGATGCTGCAGGCGGGAGTCGCGGCGCGGCTCCGGATGGCGGGCGTGCGGCACTATGGGTCGGCGGGCGAAGCCTTGCCCGCGGCAGTGCGGCGCGAGTGGCGCGAAGTGACGGGCGTCACCCCGGTCTCGGGCTATGGCGCCTCCGAAACCGTGGCCTTGATGTTTTACTGCGACGACGACAGCGCGTTGCTCAAGCCGTCTCCGCGGGTCGAATACCGCATGCGCAACGGTAGCGACGACGGGGTGCCGCGGCGGCTGTGGCTGCGGCACCCTTCGATCGCGCTTGGCTACTGGCGACGCCCGGAGGCCGAGCGCGATAGTTTCGCCGAAGGTTGGTTTTCCCCCGGGGACCTGTTCCGGCAGGACGCCGGCGGCGGCCTGGTGTTTTGCGGACGGGAAGACGACATGCTGAAAATTTCCGGGCAGTGGGTGAGCGTTCTGGACGTTGAGCAAACCCTGCTTGCTGCCGGCGCCGGCTGCGTCGAGGGTCTGGCAGCGATCGGTTTCGAAAACGCCGAAGGCCTCGCTTCGATCGCCTTGTTTGCAGTTGCTGCCGCGGGGCAGGAGACGCAAGCGCGAGAGCGCCTCGAAGCGGGCATGGCGGCATTGCCGAAACTAAAGCGCCCGCGGGTGGTGAAATGGGTGAACGAACTGCCACTAACCGCGACCGGCAAGTTGCAGCGGCGCAAACTCAAGGACTTGTATCTGGGGAGCGCGGCATGAATCTCGTCAAGGATAGCACGAGTGTATCGGGCGAAGGGCATGCGATCCAACTCTATTTCAAAATCAATTCATTCCAGGAGGCATGATGCTGCCACCGCGCATAGATACCAAGGCCGTACAGGCCGCGATGGGCGAATACGCCGACGAAAAAGAGACACTGGCGCAGCGCGCCGCGATTTATCAGGAGCTGATCGGTTTTGTGCCGCCGCGCATCGAGGCGCGGCTCCACGTTACCGGCGCGCTGGACCCGCAGATGCTGGATTTGCAGGAGCGCATTCGCGAGCATGGCATGTACCCCAAGTGCTTCGACGTGAAAACCACTCAGCTGATGCTGTTCGGCATGCTGCTGATGGATCTGAGCGACGCCGCTCCGCTGCACGCGATTGCGGCGCGGCGCGCCGGCGCGAGTTGGGAGGAATTGCAGGGGGTGATCAACCTTTGTTTTCTTTTCCGCGGACTGCCCGCAGCCAACCGCGGCGCGGAAATCCTTGGCAATCTGGCCAAGCGCGAAGCCGAGGTGAAGCCCGCTTGAGACGGTCGTGATGTTGCCGGAATCGTGTACGATATAAGAGAGGTTGGCTGGTATAAGGTCGCCGCGCACCGGTATCATCCGCGTGACCAGGGCCGGAAACCGATAGTTTTGAAATTTGGAAGAAACCCCGCCAACAGGGGGTGTTGGCATGGGCGCCGCCCCGCGCGCGGCGCCAGAAGGAGAGAGGAGAAAGCTATGAAAAGATTGACCGCAATGATGGGATTCGCTGCGCTGTTGACGGCGGCAACGTTGGCGCAGGCACAGGAAATTACACTTAAAGTGCATCACTTCCTGTCACCGCTGTCGCCCGCGCACACCAAGCTGATTACGCCGTGGTGCGACAAGATCAACAAGGAGTCGGGCGGCAAGCTGAAATGCCAGATTTATCCGGCGATGCAAATGGGGGGTACGCCGCCACAGTTGTACGACCAGGCCAAGGACGGAGTTGCCGATATCGTTTGGACCCTGCCCGGCTATACCGCCGGCCGCTTCCCGCTGGTGGAAGTGTTCGAGCTGCCTTTCATGATGCGCGGCTACGAAGGGACCAGCCGCGCGTTGTGGGACTGGGTGCAGGCTAACGACCAGGCCGAGTTCAAAGAGGTGCACCCGATCGCTTTCCACGTGCACGGACCGGGCGTGTTCCACATGGTCAACAAGCCGATCAAGACCCTGGCCGACTTCACCGGCCTGAAGCTGCGCGGACCGTCGCGCCAGACCACCAAGATGCTCGCGGCGTTCGGCGCAACCCCGGTTGGCATGCCGGTCCCGGCGGTGCCCGAGGCGCTGTCCAAGGGCGTGATCGACGGCGCGGTCATTCCCTATGAAGTGGTTCCGTCGCTGAAAGTGCAGGAATTGGTCAAGTATCACAGCGAGACTGATCCGTCGCAGCCGGCGGTCTACACCTCGGTATTCATTTTTGCCATGAACAAGGCGAAGTACGATAGCCTCGCACCGGAATTGAAAAAAGTGATCGATGCTAACAGCGGCGTCGAGACCTCGGCTTTTTTCGGGAAAGCCCAGGGCGACGCCGATGTACCCGGGAGAAAGTTGTCGGAGAAAAATCCCATCAATACGATTAGTGCGGCGGAAATCGAGAACTGGAAGAAAGCGGCGCAGCCGGTGATCGACGGTTGGGTCAGCGATGTTTCGGCAAAGGGCGCCAATGGCAAAACCCTGCTCGACAGCGCCCGCAGCCTGATCGAGAAATACCGCAAGTAGAGGCAAGGCCGCGCGGCGGCACGCGCTACGTGCGCGCCGCCGTCGCAGGTAATCGGCACCAGTCTTTGGGGGAGGAGTTGTGCGGCGACCGCGCATGAGCATTGAATTCACAGAGGCCGCAACCATACGCTGTTTGGCATCGAGCGAGTCATCGGCACAGAGCGCAGACAACAGCCGCAGGAGGCGCACATGAATCCCGGGGTCATTGCCGCCGCTGCCGTCCCCCACGTGCCGACGCTTGGTCTGCGCGAAAACACACCTGATTTTCAGCTTACGCTGGTCGACGGGGAGCGTGCCCTTGGGAGCGCCCTGCGCGCGCTGAAGCCCGACCTGTTTGTGGTCAACTCGTCTCACTGGATCTGCACCTTCGGCTGGTATGCAACCTGCCAGTCGAAGCACGAAGGGGTGTGCGTGGCTGATGAAGCCCCAGACCTGATTCCAGGAATACCGTACAAGCGCAAAGGCGACGCGGAGTTTGCGTTAGCACTGGTCGATGAATGGCAGGCGCAAGGAATCCCGGGCGGCCGCAACGATACGCCGCATTACGCCTGGGATTACGGCAGCCTGGTGCCGCTTCTGTATCTCGATCCGGAGGCTGAGATTCCCGTGGTGCAGATTCCCACCGTGATCATGGCGGATCACGCCGAGTGCATGAAAACCGGTCGCGCCGTGCATGCGACGGCGAAGCGGCTCGGCAGGCGGGTGGTGTTTCTTGCGAGCTCCGCCTTTACCCATGACCTGGTACGCGGCCGCCACTTTAGGCCTGCGCCCGAGCGCGAAGCGCTGGACCAGCGCTTTATCGATCAGTTGAAACGGGGCGCAGTGAGCGAGGCCTTGGCATGGTTCCCGGAATACAGCCGCACGGTCGTGGCGGAGATGAACGGCAAGCCACTGGCCGTGTTGCTGGGCGCGTTGCAGGCGCTGGATGGGGAAGGTGCGAAACTGTCTGGTGAGCAGTACGGGGGCTATGCTCAATCTTCCGGCAGCGGCAATGCCAGCGTGGTGGTCTGGCGCCAGTGATCAGCAGAAAACGAATATGACTGAACCACAAGCGGTTATTGCCGAGGACTTCGCCGGCCGGTGGTTGGGAAGAATCTGCCGCTGGTTCGCGGTGGTCGGTGGCGCCGTGTTGGTGGCCATGACGCTGATGTCGGTCGCGAGCATCGCCGGCCGCAGTCTGTTCGGCAAACCGGTTCCCGGCGATTTCGAGTTGATCCAGATCGGTTGCGCCATCTGCGTGGCCGCGTTCCTGCCCTGGTGTCAGATGCAGGGAGGCAACATCATTGTCGATTTTTTTACCGTGCGCGCCAGCGTTAGGACACAGGCCTGGCTGGACGTGTTCGGCGCGCTGCTGCTGGCGGCGGTGATGCTGCTGGTCGCCTGGCGCACCGGCGCTGGCGCCCTTGCGGTCAAAGCCTCGGGCGAAACCTCCATGATCATGGGTTTTCCGAGTTGGATCGGTTATGCCTTCATGGCGCCGGGGTTCGCGCTGACCGCGCTCGTGGGCCTCTACACCGCCTACAGTGCCTGGCGCAGGAGAGACGCATGAGTGGCCTCGGCGTGGGGCTGAGCATGTTCGGCGGCATGCTCCTATTGATGGCGCTGCGGGTGCCGATCGCGATTTCCATGTTCGTGCCGGGCGCAATCGGCTATGTCGCCTTGGCGGGCGATGCCGCGCTGCTCAACCAGTTGAAGGGCATGGCCTATGCCCGCTACTCGGTCTACGACCTGTCGGTTATTCCGCTGTTCCTGCTGATGGGTGAATTCGCCACCAAAGGAGGGCTGTCGCGCGCGCTGTTCAAGTGCGGCAATGCGCTGCTCGGGCATTTTCGCGGCGGCATGGCCATGGCCGCGATCCTCGCTTGCGCCGCTTTCGGCGCGGTCTGCGGATCGTCGGTTGCGACCGCGGCCACGGTGGGGCAGGTGGCGTTGCCGGAGATGCGACGCTACAACTACTCGGGGCGCCTCGCCACCGCCACCTTGGCGGCGGGCGGGACGCTGGGCATCCTGATCCCGCCCTCGGTGGTGTTGGTGGTGTACGCCATACTCACCGAACAGAACATCGCCAAGCTGTTCGCTGCGGCCTTTGTCCCCGGCTTCATCGCCGCGGCTGGTTATATTACGGCGATTGCGATCTACGTGCGCCTGTATCCAGGCCATGGACCGGCGCAGCCGCGCCACAGCAAAGCCGAGTTGCTAGAGAGCTTGATCGAAGTATGGCCGGTGGCGGCGATATTCTTCGTTGTGTTCGGTGGCATCTACGGTGGTATTTTCACCCCGACCGAGGGTGCCGCGATAGGCGCGGCGTGTACCTTCTTCACCGCGCTCGCCAAGCGCGAGTTGGACGCAGACGGCATTGCACGCTGCTGCTACGGCACAGCGCAGACCACCGGCATGATATTCATGATTTTTCTCGGCGCCGACATGCTCAACTCGGCGCTGGCGCTGTCGCAAATGCCGACCCAGCTCGCCAGCGTGGTTTCCTCGCTCGGCTGGCCGCCGCTCTTGGTCGTGGCCGGCATCCTCGTCTTCTACGTGATCCTGGGCTGCGTCATGGACGAGCTGTCGATGATCATCCTCACCATTCCAGTTCTGTTCCCCTCGGTGATGGCACTCGATCTGTGGGGGCTCAACCCGACCGACAAGGCCGTCTGGTTCGGCATTCTGGTGCTGTGCGTGGTCGAATTCGGGCTGATCGCGCCGCCGGTGGGGTTGAACGTGTACGTCATCAACAGTCTGGCGCGCGACGTACCCATGTCCGAAACCTACCGCGGCGTGGTCCCGTTCCTGATTTCGGACGTCGTGCGCGTCACGCTGCTCATGCTTTTTCCGAGCCTGAGCCTGTGGCTGATGCATCTGATTACTTGACGGCTACTGTGCCTGTCGGCAATGGGTCTCGCGCACGAATGCGAGCAGGATGGGCGAGGCGGCGAGCCAGACCACCATCAGCCCGGAGCCTAGGCGGTAGGCGTCGAAATCGTAAATGTGGACGCCGTTTGCGAACGTTCCGGTCAAGCGCCGGTCCAGCATCCAGCCCAACATCGGTGGCATGATCATCCCCCAGTATGTTGTCCATGTTGACCACGCCGGCGACGGCGCCGGATGAGTGAGGTGTCGGGCTACTCAGCATTGCTCCCAGGGCAGGCCGTCGTGACGCCAGCCGGAGATGGAATTGCGCCGGTGATGATCGTTCAGCTCCCCCTCGAAGCCGTGCAGCACGTTGTAGACTTTGGTGAACCCGGCTTTTTCCAGCGCCGCGCCTGCATCCAACGAACGGTTGCCGCTGCGGCAGATCAGCACCAGCGGCCGGTCCACGCTCGCCGCCTTTTTTACGTGGGCGACGAAATGCGGGTTCACCTCCCAATCCGGTCCATCGTTCCAGGGGATCATGATCGCGCCCGTCGGGTGCCCGACGAACAGGAATTCCATTTCGCTGCGGCAATCGATGAATATTGCGCTCGGATTCTGGCGCAGGAAGTCGTAGGCTTCCTTGGGGGTCAGGTGTTGCATCGTCCGGCCTTCGCTCGAAAACCACTAGTATAAAGCCACCCGCCGCGAAGGGCGAATCCGCGTCAGCTGGGTGGACAAGCGCGGTGGCGGCGCGCTAGAATCGGACATCGCGCCGATTTGATGTCAGATTGCGGGCGCCGCCGGTTCCGGCCGGACGAAAAATAAATGCTGCTAAAGCGAGGGAACCCGTACCTGGCTGGCAGGTCGGGTTTTTTTATTTGCGGACTCTGCACGAAACAATGACTAAAGTTGCACAACTCGAACGCCTGCTGGGCGAGCGCATCGTCATCCTGGACGGTGCCATGGGCACCATGATCCAGCGCCACAAACTAGCGGAGGCCGATTACCGCGGTGAGCGCTTTTCCGCCTCAGCGCACGATCTCAAGGGTAACAACGACCTGCTGTCGCTGACCCAGCCGGGGATCATCCGCGCGATCCACGACGCCTATCTGGAAGCGGGCGCCGACATCATTTCCACCAACACCTTTAACTCCAACGCGCCGTCCATGGCCGATTACGGCTTGGAGGGATTGGTGTACGAGCTAAACCGCGAAGCCGCGCGCCTCGCGCGCGCGGCCGCCGACGCCTGCATGCGCACGGCGCCCGAACGACAGTGCTTTGTCGCCGGGGTGATCGGTCCCACGACCAAGACCGCCTCTATTTCGCCAGACGTCCACGATCCGGGATTTCGCAACATCGATTTTGATGCCCTGGTCGCCGCCTACCGCGAGTCGCTGCGCGGCCTGCTCGACGGCGGCGTGGACCTGATCCTGGTCGAGACCATTTTCGATACGCTCAATGCCAAGGCTGCCTTGTTCGCCATCGACTGCGCCTTCGAGGAGCGTGTCCGGCACTGGCCCATCATCATCTCCGGCACTATTACCGATGCTTCCGGGCGCACTCTCACCGGACAGACACCGGAGGCGTTTTGGAACTCGGTGCGCCACGCCCGGCCGCTTGCCGTGGGCCTTAACTGCGCCCTAGGCGCCGAGCTGATGCGGCCGCATATCGAGGAGTTGTCCAATGTCGCCGACACCTACCTCAGCTGCTATCCCAACGCCGGGCTGCCCAATCCATTGTCGGAAACCGGCTACGACGAGACGCCGGGCTATACCTCCGGCTTGCTTCGGGATTTCGCCCAGAACGGCTTTTTCAATATCGTCGGCGGCTGCTGCGGCACCACGCCGGCGCACATCAGGGCAATCGCGGAGGCGGTCAAGGGTTTACCGCCGCGCCAGGTGCCGCAAATCGAAAAAAAGCTGCGCCTGTCCGGCCTGGAGCCGCTTAACATCGGCGACGATTCCCTGTTCGTCAACGTGGGCGAGCGCACCAATGTCACCGGCTCCAGGGCCTTTGCCCGCCTGATCCTCGCCGGCAACTACACCGAAGCCCTGGCGGTGGCGCGCCAGCAGGTGGAGAGCGGCGCGCAGATGGTGGATGTGAACATGGACGAGGCGATGCTCGACTCGGAAAAAGCCATGATCACCTTCCTCCACCTGGTTGCCTCCGAGCCCGACATCTCGCGCGTCCCGCTGATGCTCGATTCCTCGAGATGGTCCGTGATCGAGGCCGGGCTGAAATGCGTGCAGGGCAAGCCGGTGGTGAATTCGATCTCGCTCAAGGAGGGACGCGACGAGTTCGTGCGCCAAGCGAAGCTCGCGCGCCGCTACGGCGCAGCGGTGATCGTGATGGCCTTCGACGAACAGGGTCAGGCCGACAGCCTGGAGAGGCGCAAGACCATTTGCCGGCGTTGCTACGACATCCTGACCGGGGAGGTGGGTTTCCCGGCAGAAGACATCATTTTTGACCCAAATATATTCGCCATCGCCACTGGCATCGAAGAACACAATAACTACGGCCGCGACTACATCGAGGCGACGCGCTGGATCCGCGCCAAACTTCCGTACGCCCGGGTATCCGGCGGCGTGTCCAACGTCTCCTTTTCCTTCCGCGGCAACGATCCGGTGCGCGAGGCCATCCACACGGCCTTCCTCTACCACGCGATCAAAGCGGGGATGTCCATGGGCATCGTCAACGCTGGGCAGCTCGGCGTCTACGAGGAAATACCCAAGGATCTGCTCGAACGCGTGGAAGACATCATTCTCAACCGCAGGCCCGACGCGGCCGAGCGCATGGTCGCATTCGCCAACACGGTCAAGGGCGGCGGCAAGGTGCAGGTCGAGGACCTGGAATGGCGCAAGCAGAGCGTCGAGGCGCGTCTGTCGCACGCGCTGGTGAAAGGAATTTCCGACTGGATCGTCGAGGACACCGAAGAGGCGCGCCAGCAAGCCGAACGCAGCGGCGGGCGCCCGATCCATGTGATCGAAGGCCCGCTGATGGACGGCATGAACGTTGTCGGCGACCTGTTTAGCACTGGCAAGATGTTCCTGCCGCAGGTGGTGAAATCGGCGCGGGTGATGAAGCAGGCGGTGGCGCATTTGGTGCCCTACATCGAGGCGGAGAAGCAGAAACTGGCGTTGGAATCGGGCGAGGCGGCCAAGCCCAAGGGCAGGATCGTCATTGCCACGGTCAAGGGCGACGTGCACGACATCGGCAAGAACATCGTCGGCGTGGTGCTCCAGTGTAATAACTACGAGGTCATCAACCTGGGCGTGATGGTGCCGGCAAGCAAGATCTTGCAGGTGGCGCGCGACGAGAACTGCGACATCATCGGGCTATCGGGACTGATAACGCCCTCGCTCGAAGAGATGGCGCACGTGGCGCACGAGATGGCGCGCGCGGGTTTTACCATCCCGCTACTGATCGGCGGGGCCACCACTTCGCGCGTACACACCGCGGTGAAGATCGCCCCGCATTACAGCGGCGTGACCGTATATGTGCCGGACGCTTCACGCTCGGTGAGCGTGTGTTCGAACCTGCTATCCGAGGGGCTGCGCGAAGAGTATGCGCGGTCGGTGCGCGCCGACTACGACAAGATCCGTGCCCAGCACCACTCCAAGACGCCCCGCGCGTCCCTCCTCACTATCGCGCAAGCGCGCGCCAATGCCCTCAATACGGATTGGTCGGCTTACACGCCGCCGGCGCCGAAGCTCATCGGAGTGAAAGCGTTTCGCGATTACGACTTGGCGGCGATCGCCAAGCACATCGACTGGTCGCCTTTCTTCCAGACCTGGGAGTTGTCCGGCCCCTATCCGAAGATCCTGCAGGACCCGGTGGTGGGCGACGCGGCGCGCAACGTACTGGCCGAAGGCAAGGCGATGCTGGCGAATATCATCGCCGATAAATGGCTGGTCGCAAACGGGGTCGTTGGAATATTTCCGGCAAATAGCGTGGGCGACGATATCGAGATCTACGCCGACGACTCGCGCAGCCGGGTGGCGATGCGTTTCCACCATTTGCGCCAGCAGGCGCAGAAACCGACCGGCAAGCCAAACTACTGCCTGGCCGATTTCATTGCGCCCAAGGTTTCCGGCGTGAAGGATTACCTCGGCGCCTTTGTCGCCACCTGCGGCATCGGTGTCGACACGCGGGTGAACGAATTCGAGTCCAGGCACGACGACTACAACGCCATCATGCTGAAGTCACTGGCCGATCGCCTGGCCGAGGCCTTCACCGAGCATTTACACCTGCGCGTGCGGCACGAATTCTGGGGCTACGCGGCCGAGGAAGATCTCGACAACGACGCGCTGATCCGCGAAGAGTATCGCGGCATGCGCCCGGCGCCGGGTTACCCCGCCTGTCCCGACCACACCGAAAAGGGCGATCTGTTCCGGCTGCTCGACGCACCGACGCTAGGTATCACGCTCACCGAAACCTATGCCATGTGGCCGGCCGCGGCCGTCAGCGGTTTCTATTTTTCCCACCCGGAGTCGCAATACTTCGCCGTCGGCAAGATCGGACGCGATCAGGCCGAGGACTACGCCCGGCGCAAAAGGCTTTCGCTTTTCGAGGTCGAAAAATGGCTGGCGCCGGTGCTGGGGTACGACGCCGTTCCATCACCTACCACCTGATACAAGGAGCTTCCCATGAGCATCGTCCGCCACCAACCCGCAAAAATACTTTCCGGCGCCGTCGAGGCGAACGGCATGGTCTATGTTGCCGGCACCGTCGCCGACAAACGCCCGGCCCCGGTAAAGGCGCAGACCGAGGAGATTCTCGGCAGGATCGATGCGCTGCTCGCGCAGGCGGGCAGTCACAAATCCAGGATTGTTTCGGCGCAGATCTGGCTCGCCGACATTCGCACGCGCGAGGAGATGAACCAGGCCTGGCTTGCCTGGGTCGATGCGAACAACCTGCCGGCGCGCGCCTGTGTCGAGGCCAAGCTCGCTAGCGCCGACATGCTGGTCGAGATCGCGGTGATCGCGACCAAGTAGGGCAGGGCTGAAACGCAGAGCCGGCGCGCCCCCGCGGCTGCCGCGCTTATCTGCGCCAGAATCCGGGAGTGAATACCACCAGCAGGGTGAACAATTCCAGCCGCCCGAGCAGCATGGCGATGGTGCAGATCCAGGTCTGGAAATCGTTCAGTGACGCGTAGGTCGTTGCCGGTCCGACCTGGTTCAAGCCGGGGCCGGTGTTGTTGATGCAGGCGATCACCGCCGAGAACGCGGTGATGATGTCCAAACCGGAAGCGGCGAGCAACATGGTCATGGCGACGAACGAGCTGACGTAAATCAGGACGAAGGCGAGCACCGCGAAAATGATGTTGTTCTCCACCGGCACGCCCCCCAGCTTCACCGGCACTACCGCGCGTGGATGGATAATTCGCGTCATCTCGCGCACCGCTTGGCGCGCCATCAATTCGGCGCGGATCATTTTGATGCCGCCCCCGGTGGAGCCGGAGCAGGTGCAAAAACCGCACAGGAACAGCATCCACACCGGCGCGAAAACAGGCCAAAGGTTGTAATCGGTGTTGGAAAAACCGGTGGTGGTGGCGATGGATACGACGTTGAACGCGGAGAAACGCAGCGCTGTCCAGAAGCTGGGGTAGACCTGATTGGCGAGCAGGAAATAGGCGATGGCGAGTACGCTGCCGATGACCACCAGCAGATACAGTCCGGCCTCGGGATCGCGGACGTACGGGGTGAAGCTGCGGCGCTGCCAGGCAAGAAAGTGCGTGCCGAAATTGATGCCCGCCAACAGCATGAAGTAAACGGCCACTGCCTCGATCGCGGGTGAGTTCCAGTAGCCGTAGCTGGCGTCGTGGGAGGAGAACCCGCCCAGCCCCATGGTCGCGAACGCATGCATCATGGCGTCGAGCCAGCTCATGCCGGCGACCCGATAGCACAGGATGCAGGCGGCGGTGATGACCACGTACACCAGCCAAAGCCCCTTGGCCGTTTCGGCGATGCGCGGCGTCAGTTTGGTGTCTTTCATCGGGCCCGGCGTCTCGGCCTTGTACATCTGGCTGCCGCCCACGCCCAGGAGCGGCATGATGGCCACTGCCAGCACGATCACGCCCATGCCACCGATCCAGACGAGAAAAGTACGCCAGATGTTGATCGAGGGGGGCAGCTGATCCAGACCGGACAGCACCGTAGCGCCGGTGGTGGTGAGTCCGGACACGGTCTCGAAATACGCGTCGGTGAAGGACAACTCCGGCAGGTAGAGCAGCAGCGGCAGGGTGGCGAAGGCCGGCAGCACGGTCCAGACCAGCGCCACCAGGAGGAACCCATCGCGCGGCTGCAACTCGCGCCGCTTCTTCTTCGTGACCCCCCATAGCAGCCCCCCGGCCGCCGCAGTCAAAACAATGGCCTCGTCGTAGGCCGTCAGCGCGCTGTCACCGAGGAAAAAAGAGCAGAGCAGGGGAAACAGCAGGCACAGAGCGAAGATCATGATGACCACGCTCAGGACGTGGAGGACGGCAATAATTCGGACCATGAGCGCGCTGGTCCTGGCTCAGAGGAAGCCTGCGCTGACCTGGAACAGCTTTTCCACCTTGGGCACCATCTTCTTGTTGGTGACGAAGACAATGGCGTGATCCCCGGCCTGGATCACCAGGTCATGATGGGCTATCAGCACCTCGGCGCCGCGGACCAGGGCGGCGATGGTCGTGCCCTTGGGCAATTCGACCTCCTCGATGCGCCGCCCCACCATGCGGCAGGACGCGGCATCGCCGTGTACCACGGCCTCCAGTGCTTCCGCGGCGCCGCGGCGCAGCGAGTGCACCTTGCTGACGTCGCCGCGGCGCACGTGCGCTAGCAGCGTGCCTATGGTTGCCTGGGCCGGGGAGAGGGCGATGTCGATCTGCCCCGACTGCAGCAGGTCCACGTAGGAGCGCCGGTTGATCAACGCCACCACGCGGCGCGCGCCCATGCGCTTGGCCAGCAGGCAGCTCATGATGTTGTTCTCATCGTCATTGGTGACGGCGACGAACAAGTCCATTTCCTCGACGTTCTCTGCTTCGAGCAGCAACTCGTCGGTGACGTCACCCTGCAGCACCAGCGCGACACCGAGGCGGTTGGACAACTCCTCGCAGCGGCGCTTGTTGTGCTCGACGATCTTTACCGTGTAGTCGCGCTCGAGCGCCGCCGCCAGCCTCAAACCGATGTTGCCGCCGCCGGCGATCATGACCCGGCGCACCGGTTTGTCCTGGCGGCGCAACTCCTGCATCACCTTGCGGATATTCTGGCTGGCGGCGAGGCAGAACACCTCATCGCCGGTTTCGACCACGGTGGTGCCCTCGGGCACGATGGGGTGGTCGCCGCGGAAGATGGCGGCGACGCGCACATCGATGCTGGGCATGTGCTTACGGATGTCCTGTAACTGGTGACCCACCAGCGGTCCGCCCTCGAAAGCGCGCACCGCCACCAGGCTCACGCGGCCATCGGCGAACTCCAGCACCTGCAGCGCTTCGGGAAACTGGACCAGCTTCACCAGGTATTCTGTGATCAACTGCTCCGGACAGATGGCGTAATCCACGGCGAAGCAGTCGGGCGCGAACAGTTGCTCGTTGGCAAGGTACTGTGTCGCACGGATGCGTGCGATGCGGGTGGGAACGTTGTACTGGTGCGCGGCGATCTTGCACGCCACCAGGTTGATTTCGTCGCTTTGCGTCACCGCGATCAGCATGTCTGCATCTTCGATGCCGGCTCTTCTCAGAACCGAAGGATGCGCCGCGCTGCCGGTGACGGTGCGCAGGTCCAGCCGGTCCTGCAACTGGCGCAGGCGCGCGCCGTCGATGTCGACCACGGTGATGTCGTTGGCCTCGGAAACCAGGCTTTCGGCGACGTTGGTACCGACTTGGCCCGCGCCGAGGATGACTATTTTCAACGTTACCCCTCTGCATTCGGTTGGCGGCAAACCCGGTTTCGCCAGGCGACGCCGGAAGACACATATCGGATGGAGCGCATTTTATGCCTTTTTTCGCGGTACAAGACCGACGCTATTCTTCCTTCTTGCCGGCCATGATCCCCAACGCCTTGAGTTTGCGGTACAGGTGGGTGCGCTCGAGGCCGCTCTTTTCGGCCACGCGCGCGATCGACCCGCCTTCGCGCGCAAGCAATTGCTCGAAGTATGCGCGCTCGAACGCCTCGCGGGCCTCGCGCAAGGGCAATTCGAGCGGCAGCGGTACCTGCGTGCCGGAAGAAGGATGGAATTGCGCCGCCACCCGCTCCACTTCGGCGGCGCCGATTTCCTCCTCGAGCGCGGTAAGCGCGAGATTCTTCACCGCTCCCTGCAGGTCCTCCAGATTGCGCGGCCAATGGAACTGGCGCATGGCGTTCAGCGCCGCAGTGGAAAAATGCCGCGGCGGACAATACCGCGCCTCCACCAACTGCGCCAGCACGATGCCGGCGATGTCGGGAATGTCCTCGGCGTGCTCGCGCAGCGCCGGGAGCATCAGCGACAGCTCCGACAGACGCGCGAGCAGAGCCGCGTCGAAACCGAACTCGGCGGTCAGGCGCGCCGGCTCCTCGCTGGTGAAGGAGACGAGGCGCGTCTTGGTTCTTTCCTGTTTGCCGACGACGAAAGCCAGGTTCTTTTGCTGCGCACGGGTGAGCACAGACAGTTCCTCGACGAAGATAAGACCGCTTGCGGCCTGCGCGAGCAGGTCCTGCGGCGCGTCGAGTAGCGGCGCGTTGGCCACTACCCAGGGTGTATTGGGTTGGTGCAGGTAGCGCGCGAACAGTTCCGACATGACACCCGGCTCGCCGCGCAGCAGCACCGGCACCGACAGGGTCGCGATCTGCGCCAGGCGCTTGCGCAGATCAGTAAGCACTGCCGAGCGGCCGAGGCTGAGCAAGGTGAGCCCGGTCTGCACCTGGCCGCCGCCGTTCCTCAGTGCCCGTTTTACCGTGGCGAGCAGTTTCTGCAGTGCAATCGGCTTTTCCAGAAAATCGATGGCACCGATGCGAGTGGCTTCCACCGCCGTCTCAATCGTGCCGTGTCCGGACATCATCACAACCGGCATCGTGAGCTGGCCGTTCGCCGCCCATTCCTTGAGCAGGGTGATGCCGTCGGTATCCGGCATCCAGATGTCAAGCAGCACCAGGTCGGGGCGCCCGGCCCCGCGCAGCGCGCGCGCACGCGCCGCGTTTTCCGCGAGCCATACCGTGTGACCTTCGTCAGCGAGAATCTCCGACAGCAATTCGCGTATGCCGATCTCGTCGTCGACGACCAGTATCTGGGACATCAGGCCGCCTTCGCCGATTCGCGTTGCAGCGGCAGGGTGATGCTGACGCTGGCGCCGCGGCCGCGCAGATTTTCCACGCTCACCGCGCCGTTGTGCTCGTCGATGATCTTTTTCACGATCGCGAGGCCCAGGCCGGTGCCCCTGGGCTTGGTGGTCACATAGGGCTCGAACACGCGCGCCATAATGGCTTCAGGAAAGCCGCAGCCGTTATCGCTGATTCTGAGGCGGGCAAAATTTCCGGCGCGCTCGGTCTCGATTTCTATGCGCGGACCGGGGCTGCCGGCGAGGGCATCCTGGGCATTTTGCAGCAGATTGTGTATCACCTGGCGCAGTTGCGTCGGATCGCCCGTCACCCGCGGCAGTCCCGCCTGGAACGTGGGCTGCACCAGCGCGCCTGCGTGCTCATACAGGCCGAGCACTTCGCGTACCAGCGCGTTCAGGTCCAGCGGTTGCAGATTTGGCGCGGGCGTGCGCGCATATTCGCCGAAATCGTCCACCATTCCCTTCATTGCCGCGACCTGATTGATGATGGTTTCGGTGGCGCGGTTCAGCGTCGCCGCATCGTCGGGCGCGAGCTTGTTTGTGAGCTTCGCCTGCAGGCGTTCGGCCGAGAGCTGGATCGGTGTGAGCGGGTTCTTGATTTCGTGCGCCAGACGCCGCGCCACCTCGCCCCAGGCGGTCGCCCGCTGGGCCTGAATCAGCTTGGTAACGTCGTCGAACACGACCACATAGCCGCCGCCGCTCGCTCGCGGCAGGACCGAGCCGCGCACCAGCAGCGTGCGTTCGGCAAGCTCCAGCTGCTGTTGCCAGGTGTCGGTGCCGTGCCGCTTGAAGCCCTCGACAATGGCGCGTGCCAGGGGCTGTAGCCGCGGCCAATCGCTGAGGGCATCGCCCTTCAAACCTTCGAACGTTTCCTGCAGGATGGCGCCTGCGCCGTGGTTCACGGTGCCCAGGCGCAACTGTTCGTCCAATACCAGCACGCCGGCCGAAAGATTGGCGAGGATGTTCTCAAGATAAGCCTTGGCCGTTTCGAGCTCGGCGCGGTGCGATTCGGCGACACGGCGCGCATCGTCCAGTTGCTCGGTCATGCTGTTAAACGATTGGGTGAGGATGCCCAGTTCATCGCTGCTGGTGACTTGCACGCGGCGGCTGTAATCGCCGCGCGCCACCGCCTGGGTGCCCGCGGCGAGCAGCGCCAAAGGCTCCGACAGGCGCGACGAGAGCAGAAAGGCGAGGGCGGTGGCGGAGAATAGGGTCAACAGCAGCGTCAGCGTAAGCGTGAGGATGTATATCTCCTTCAGGCCCTGACGCGATAGCGACAGTTCCTTGTAGTCGCGGTATACTTCCTGCACCGCCTCCGCGTCGCGCGTCAGCGTCGGCGGCACCGGCTGCAGGAGCTGCAGCAGGCGTTCGTCCTCGGCGATGCTGAGCGCGGCCACGGGAACCAGCACACGCAGGCTCAGGCCCTTGTCGGGGGCGCCTTCGAGCGCGGAATAACCGCGGCTTTGTCGCGCCTGGCGCTGGATAGTGGTATTGGGCAAGTCGGGCAGGAGTTTGCCCACGCCCTTGCTCGCGCTGGCGATGACGTTGCCGCCGGAGGACAGGAGCAATGCGTCGTCGACGCCCGCCTGTTCGCGTAGCCGGTTGAGCAGCACGACCTGCTGCGCCGGCGTCCTGTCGGAAAGTTCCAGCGCCATGCGGCGTGCCTTGTCGTGGAGTTCCGTGAGCAGCAGATCGAGCGCGGTGCGGCCGAGGCTGAGCCCGCCCTCCAGCGCGTTGTCGACGCGCACGTCGAACCAGGATTCGATGCTCTTTGCCATGAACTGCAGCGACACCACGTACACCAGGCCCCCCGGCACGATGACCATGGGCAGAAACATCAGCAGAAAGCGCAGTGTCAGACGCGAACCGAATACGCGTGCGCGCAGCTTGGCCGTGAGAATCCACAACTGATAGCCGATCAACGCCAGCAATGCGGCGGCCAACGCCGCGTTCAGGCCGAGCAGCAACGCGTAGTGGCGGGAAAACAGGGCGGTGTTTCCGCTCGCCGCCGCAAGCAGGAACAGCAGGATCGCGCCCAGAGCCACGCTGAATATGAGCACGTATTTCATTGCGGCGCTTTTTCCGCCACCGGAGCCCTGACCATGAACGGCCAGCGCCGCCATTCGGAGGCGAGATTCCATTCCCGGCTGGTGAGCGCATTCACCTGGAACGGCTTGGGCAGCTGTGTCACGTCGAGGCGCATGCGCAGCCCCGCCTGGTAATCGGCGCCGGCGCTCACCTGTGCGCGCTCCAGCACCTGCCACGAACGCACCCGCGACAGGACCCGCAGCGCGTCGGACAGGTTGGAAAAGCTTTGATACAGGGCGCCGCTCGAAATGCGGTACTGGCGCGTGAGCGCGTGGTAGGACAGACGCAGCATCAGTTGCCGGCTGACGCTGTCGTCGAACCAGTACCAGCGTTTGCGCGTCAACTCGAACTCGACCTCGAAGTACAGCGGCACGCCCTTGTTGATCGCGTCCTCGAGTCGCGGGTTGAGCTCGATCTCGAAATCGGCGTCCAGCGCGTAGCCCTCGTCGCTGCCCTCGAGCGCGATATGCGTGATCTCGATGTTGCTGGCGCGCGCCGACACAATCCAGCCGAGCGCGAGCACGAGCGCGAGCAGCAGCGAAGCGGGCAGCCGCAGGCTCATGTCTTAGGGACGGTTTCAGTCATTCCGAAACCGCCCCTGGCACGGGTAGCGCGAGCGGCTCGGGACTGGGCGGAGACGCTTCCGTTCCCGCCCTGATGCCCTCGACTGGCGACGCAGCCTCAATTCTTTTCCAGCAGCGCATAGAAAAAACCGTCGTGCCGCGCATCGGGCAACAGCTGACCTCCCTCGAGTCCCGGCAGCGGCAGGCGGCGGGCCCCACTGCTGCGCGCCAGGAAATAATCGATCGTCTGTGCGTTTTCCTGCGGGAACACGGAGCACGTCGCATACAGCAATTTACCACCCGGCGCCAACTGTTGCCACAGCGCATCCAGCATCCGGCCCTGGGTCGTTGCCATCTGGGCAATGTCGCTTTCGCGGCGCAGCCATTTGACGTCGGGGTGGCGCTTGACCACGCCGGAGGCGGTGCAGGGCGCATCGAGCAGGATACGGTCGAAGAGTCCGCCGTCCGACCACGCTGTAGGGGTGGCGCAGTCGCCGCAGACGACGCGCGCCGAAAAGCCGAGGCGCGCCAGGTTTTCGCTGATGCGGGGCACGCGCGCAGGGTCGCCGTCCAATGCCGTGAGCTCGCAATCGGCTAGTTCCAGAATGTGCCCGGATTTGCCCCCGGGAGCGGCGCAGGCATCGAGCACGCGCATGCGCGGCCCGACGTCGAGGAGCGGGGCGGCAAGTTGGGCGCCGGCGTCCTGTATCGATACCTCGCCCGCGGCGAAACCGGGAACAGACTCTATCGGCAACGGGCGCTCCAGCAGTATCGCTTGCGCGCCGATCAGTTCCCCGGTGAGGCCGCGCTTGGCCAGTCTGGCCAGATACTGTTCGCCCGTGAGGCGTCGCCGGTTGACGCGCAGGGTCATGGGCGGGTGGAGGTTGCCTGCATTCAGAACCGACTCCCAGGATTGCGGCCAGGCCGAGCGCACGCGGTCTATCCACCACTGCGGGTAGGAGTAGTGCGCCGTGCCTGAGTCACAGCGCGCAACCAGCGCGTCCGCGTCGCGCAGATAATTGCGCAGCACGGCATTGGCGAGGCCCTTGGCCGCGGGCTCGAGACGCGACACCGCGCGCACCGCCTGATCCACCGTGGTGTGGCTGCTGTGCGGACGCGCGCGCAACTGATACAGCGCGGTTAGCAGCAGAGCATGCAGGGCCGGCTTGACCGGCTTGCGCAGCAACTCGGCCAGGAGGGCGTCGAGCAGGCCCAGGTTGCGCAGCGTGCCGTAGGCCAGATCCCGCACGGCCGCGCCCAGACTCGAACCTGTTTCCAGGCGCCGCAGCGCGTCCGACAGACTGCGGCCGGCGCGCACCTGCGCCACGGCGTCGGCGGCGGCGTACAGCGCTTGCTCTAGATTAGCGGATTTGGACAAGGAAACAAGCGGCACCCCAGCCGTCATGGCTGCGATGCCGGAGTCGTGATGGACGGAGCCCGCATCCTACACCGGGACCGGGGCGGAGAGAACCGGCCTGAAGTTTCAGGCCATCGCCCGCAGGCGAGCGACGCGATCCTCGGTCACGGGGTGGGTGCTGAACAGATTCTGGATGCCGCTGGTCGCCGCCACCGCGGCATGCTCGGGATTACGGCCGGTGGCAAAGGCGTTGGGCTGGGCCTCGTCGATGAGATAGACACGCGGCATGGGCAACCCGGCGCGCTGCGACAATTCGCGCACCACGCAGTAGTACTGCGGTGCGCTCGCGGCGTCGACTTCCTGCGCGTTGTATATCGAGAGCACCATCTTGTCAGAGAACCAATAGGCGAAGAGGTTCATCGCGCCGCCTAGCCCGAGCGCCAGCAGCATACCGTTCGCGCCGCCGAATGCGGCACCAACGACGCCAAACAGCGCCACGATGCCCGCCATCAGGATGGTGGTCTTAAGCCAGTTTCCAAACATCGCAAGGTTCCTTGTAACGCTGATTGTCGAACCGTTAGATGGTGGTCTTCGCGGAAAATTCAAGCCGCTCGCCCGCGGCGAGCGGGAAACCAGCGAGGAACTGCGCCGCCGCCAGTCTCTTGCCGCCGGCGCGCTGCAACTCCAACACGCGCAGTGCCTTGGTGCCGCAGGCAACGACAATACCCCCGGCGCCGGTCTCCAGTATCGTACCCGGCGCGCCCTCCGTTTCGTTGACGCGGGCGCGCCAGATTTTCAGTCTGGTGCCCCTGATTGTCGCGCCGGCGCCGGGGAGGGGATTGAAGGCGCGCACCTTGCGCTCGATGCTGGACGCAGCCTCGCTCCAGTCGATTTCGGTTTCCGCCTTGGTGATTTTTGCGGCGTAGCATCCGCCTGCTGCCGGCTGTGGTTGCGGGCTGAGCCGGGCGTGCTCGAGCTGGGCGAGAACGGTCACGATCAGACGTGCGCCGAGTTCGCCCAGCTTGTCGTGCAGGCTCGCGCCGGTGTCGTCTGCGGCGATCGGCAGCGGCTCGACGGTGAGCAGCGGACCCGTATCGAGGCCCCGATCCATCTGCATGATGGATATGCCGGTGCATGTGTCGCCGGCGAGAATGGCGCGCTGGATTGGAGCCGCGCCGCGCCAGCGCGGCAGCAGCGAAGCGTGAATATTAATCGCGCCTAGGCGGGGTATCGCCAGCACCGGCGCGGGCAGGATCAGCCCATAGGCCGCAACCACCATGGCTTCGGCGCCGGGCGCGCGCAGGCGCGCGTACGCTTGCTCGTCTTTCAAGCTGACGGGCTGATACAGCGCCAGACCGTGCTCCTGCGCCAGCACCTTTACCGCGCTGGGCAGGAGCTTGAGCCCCCGGCCCGCGGGCCTGTCCGGTTGGGTAAGCACCAGCGCGATGTCGTGCCCCGCACGCAGCAGCGCCGACAGTGCGCACGCAGCGAACTCTGGTGTGCCGGCGAAAATCAGCCGCATCGGCTCGGAGGTGGCCCGAGAATTACGCGCTTTGGCGCTGCTGCTTTTGCAGCTTGGCGCGAATGCGGGTCTGTTTCAGCCGCGACAGATATTCGACGAACACCCGGCCCTTCAGGTGGTCCATCTCATGCTGGATGCAAACCGCAAGCATGCCCTCGGCGTCCATGGTAAAAGTCCGGCCGTCCACCCCGAGTGCGCGCACAGCGATGCGCTCGGCGCGCGCGATTCTCTCGTAAATGCCGGGTACCGACAGGCATCCCTCCTCGCACTCCGCGACGCCGCTGGCGGCGAGGATTTCCGGATTGATCAGCGCCAGAAGCTTGTCGCGCGTTTCCGACGCGTCGATGACGATCACCTGCTTGTGCACGTTCACCTGAGTGCCGGCAAGGCCGATGCCGGGCGCGGCGTACATGGTTTCGGCCATGTCGGCGACCAGGGTTCGAATGCTTTCATTTACTTCCTCCACCGGGGCTGCAATTTTGTGGAGGCGTGCGTCGGGATAGCGCAGGATGTGCAGGCGGGACATAAAAACTTGCTAATTGAACGGATTAGGTGCTACATTTAATGAAGTCTGTAAAAAGCGTGCTAGACTTTATATGATTCAGCCCTTCATTTAGATAGGTTCGAGGCTCCTATGCACAAGTCTATCATATCCGTCACGCTCGCCATGATGCTCGCGGCTACGTCCCTCGTGGCGCAGCAGCGATCGGGCGTAAAGTTGCAGGACAACGTGCCGGATCGCTACGTTGTCGTGCCCGGTGATACGCTGTGGAGCATTGCAGGAAGATTTCTCAAGGATCCATGGCGCTGGCCGGAGATGTGGAAGCTGAACCGGGAGGAGATCAAGAACCCCCACTGGATCTACCCGGGCGATGTCATCGTGCTTGACCGCTCCGGGCCGCAGCCCGAACTCAAGATGGGCGATACAGTCAGGCTGTCGCCGCGCATCCGCTCCGAAGACACCAGCAGGCAAGCCGTTCCCGCGATTCCTCCCAAGGTGATCGAACCCTTCCTGTCGCGGCCGCTGGTGATCGAGCCCGATGGCCTGGACCGGGCGCCACGCATTGTCGCCGCGCAGGCCGATCGGGTCTATTTGGGCTCGGGCGACGTCGCCTATGTCAGCGGTATCAAGGACGCAAAACTCGAGAGCCAGTGGCAGATTTATCGCCCGGGCAAGCCCCTGATTGACCCTGAAAGCCAGAAGACACTCGGCTACGAAGCCGTGTTTCTCGGTGACAGCAAGGTGACCAAGGCCGGCGATCCTGCAACCATAAGAATCGTCGCCGCCCAACGGGAGATCGGCAAAGGTGACCGCCTGGTCGCCGCCGGCCCGATCGCGCTCAACCACTACGTGCCGCATCCGCCCATTGCGTTGGTCAGCGGCCGCGTCATTGCCACCCCCGGCGGACTGGGCGAGGCTGGTCCGCAAAGCGTCCTCGCCCTCAACAAAGGCAGCAGCGACGGACTCGAGCCCGGGAATGTGCTCGTCTTGTCGCGCCTCGGGCGCACGGTGAGCGCATCATCCAGCCAGGGGTCGCCCGACAAAGACGCGACCAGACTGCCCGATGAGCGTTACGGCCTCGTCTTCGTATTTCGCACCTTCGACCGGGTTTCCTACGCCTTGGTGATGTCGGCTAGCCGCCCGGTGCTGATCGGCGACGTGGTGACTACCCCCTGATCAGCGGCACGGAAAGAGGGACGTCCCCACCCAGGATTCCTGATTTGGCCAAGCCAGGGCACGATGCAGCACGACGCTGAGCTCGCTGCGTGGATCAAGCTCAGCCTGGTGCCGGGGCTGGGCGGCCAAAATTTCAGACGCCTTCTGACCGCCTTCGGCTTGCCGCGGCAAGTCGTGGCCGCCGGACGCAGTGCCCTCGCAAGAATCGTTTCCGCGGAAATCGCCGGACGCATACACACCGACGCAGACGCTCCCGAGGTCGCTGCCGCCCTCGAATGGGCGGCAGCCGACGGCCATGCCGTGCTTACGCTTGCCGACGGCGATTATCCGCAGCCGCTGCTGGAGACCGCGGATCCGCCGCCGCTGCTGTACCTGCGCGGCCGGCGCGAGTTGCTTGCGCGCCCGGGCCTTGCGGTGGTCGGCAGCCGCAGTGCCACGCCCCAGGGGACAAGCAACGCGGAACGGTTCGCACGCGCTTTCAGCGACGCCGGCCTCACCATCGTCAGCGGGCTGGCGCTGGGCATAGACGCTGCGGCGCACCGCGGCGGTCTGGAAGGTGGAGGCTCCACCATCGCGGTGCTCGGCACCGGTGCCGACATCCTCTATCCGCAACGCAACCGGGCGCTGGGCGAGCGCATCGCGCGCGAGGGACTGATCGTAAGCGAATTTCCGCTGGGCACGCCGCCTCACGGAGGCAATTTTCCGCGACGCAATCGCGTCATCTCCGGCCTTACGCGCGGCTGCCTGGTGGTGGAGGCCGCACTCGCCTCGGGCTCGCTCATCACTGCAAGGTTCGCCGCCGAGCAGGGGCGGGAGGTGTTCGCCATTCCCGGATCGATACACTCGCCGCACTCGAAGGGCTGCCACGCCCTGATCAAGCAAGGCGCAAAATTAGTGGAAAGCGCGCAGGACCTGCTGCAGGAACTGGGAATAAAAGGGATTGCGGCACCGCCTGCGACGGCGGATCCCGAGCGTGCCGGCTTGCTCGCGCACCTGGGCTACGACCCCTGTGATATCGGCGCGCTGTGCGCGAGAAGCGGCTTGACGGCTGCTGCGGTATCGGCCATGCTGCTGCAACTAGAGCTCGAGGGCAAGGTCGCGAGCCTGCCCGCCGGGCTGTACCAGAGAACCCCCTAAAGAGGCTCCGATTGGGTAATCTCGACTGTCAGGAGTGGCGGCATTGATGGTCATCGGTCCTCGCAGCGCCTGGTTCTCCGCCAGACCGGAGGCGCGCGCCCTCCGCGACGTAATCCATACCGAATTTCCCTAATGGGCCGCTTACAAGAATGTTCGACATCCTCGTCTACCTGTTCGAGAACTACTACCAGACCGACCTATATCCCGATCAAGATGCGCTGGCACGCAAGCTTACCGCCGCCGGTTTCGAGCACGACGACATCAGCGACGCGCTCACCTGGCTGCGGGGGCTTTCTGCCGCCGAAGCTAGCGCGCTTCCCGCTTCATTCGCCGAAAGCACCGCGTTCCGCGGCTATGCCGAGGTGGAAGCCGCCAAGCTGGGTGTCGAAGGGCGTGGATTCCTCGCCTTCCTCGAGGGCGCGAAAGTGCTGACGCCGCTGCTGCGGGAAATCATCATCGAGCGCGCCATGGCCCTGTCGGAAGACAGTGTCAGCATCGAGAAACTCAAGGTAATCGTGTTGATGGTTCTGTGGAGCCAGCAGCATTCGATCGATTCGCTCATCCTGGAAGAATTGCTCTCCGATCGCGCGCAATTGCTTATGCACTAGCGCTGTTGCGGCCGCTTAAGTCCCTGTTTCGCGGAAGTTTGTCACGGTGCATCGCCGTGTCTTCTTGCTTCGCCGTCCCGTTTGCACTTATGATGCTGCGGCTTGCGGCGGGGTACGGACCAAAATTGATCGAGACCGCGCGCGAAAGTCCGAACACACTATGATCCAGAATCCTATCAGCGCGAGAAAATCCTCGGTTGCGAGCCGCATCGCAGGCGGCCGAATTCACGAGCACGCGCCAGCGCGCTGAGGCAACACTATGGCGAAGAAACTCATCATTGCTGAAAAACCTTCCGTCGCCGGCGACATTGCGCGCGCACTGGGCGGCTTCACCCGGCATGGCGACTACTACGAAAGCGAGGAGTACGTGCTGTCCTCCGCCATCGGCCATTTGCTCGAACTCGTCGCGCCGGAAGGCGTCGAGGTCAAGCGCGGCAAGTGGTCGTTCGCGAACCTGCCGGTGATCCCGCCGCATTTCGACCTGAAGCCGATCGAACGCACCGAAGACAGGCTCAAATTGCTGCTGAAGCTGCTCAAGCGCAAGGATGTCACCGGCGTCGTCAACGCCTGCGACGCGGGTCGCGAAGGCGAGCTGATCTTTCGCTACATCATGCAGCACGCCGGCAACAAGAAACCGATCCAGCGGCTGTGGCTGCAATCGATGACCCAGGGCGCGATCCGCGAGGGGTTTGAAGGGCTGCGGACAGACAAGTCCATGCTGCCGCTCGCCGATGCCGCCGTGTGCCGATCCGAGTCCGACTGGCTGGTCGGCATCAACGGCACGCGCGCCATGACCGCGTTCAATTCCAAAGAGGGTGGTTTCTACAAGACCACCGTAGGCCGGGTGCAGACGCCGACGCTGGCTATCCTGGTCGAGCGCGAGGAGCGCATCCGCAAGTTCCAGTCGCGCGACTACTGGGAAGTGCACGCGATCTTCGCTGCTGCCTCAGGCAGCTACAGCGGGCGCTGGTTCGACGAGAAGTTCGCGAAAGCGGCGAAGGAAGAGGACGCGGAAGCCAAGCCCGAGCGCCTGTGGGACGCGGCGCGCGCCGAGGCCCTGCGCAAGAAATGCGATGGCAAACCCGGCATCGCCACCGAGGAAGCCAAGCCCACCACCCAGATTTCGCCCTTGCTGTTCGATTTGACCAGCCTGCAGCGCGAAGCCAACGGACGCTTCGGCTTCTCCGCCCGGACGACACTGTCGCTGGCGCAGGCCCTATACGAAAAGCACAAGGTGCTGACTTACCCGCGCACCGATGCACGCGCGCTGCCCGAAGACTATCTGCCTACGGTGAAATCCACAATGGAAATGCTGGCGGGCAAGAGTACCGGGAAGGACAAGAGCCAGGGCGTCGCGGCTTACGCGCCGTTCGCGCGCCAGGTGTTGAAGGAAGGCTGGGTCAAGCCGAGCAAGCGCATTTTCGACAACTCCAAGATCTCCGACCACTTCGCCATCATCCCCACGCTGCAGGCGCCGGGAAACCTGTCCGATGCCGAGGCCAAGCTCTACGACATGGTGGTAAAGCGCTTCCTCGCGGTGTTCTTTCCGGCGGCCGAGTTCCTCGTCACCACCCGCATCACGCGCGTAGAGGGCGAGCCGTTCAGAAGCGAGGGCCGGGTGATGATGAAGCCGGGCTGGCTCGCGATCTACGGCCGCGATGTCGAAAAAGACGACGCGCTGATGGTTGCGATTGCCGATGGCGAAAAGGTCAAGACTACGGCGGTCGAGATCAAGGCCGTCCAGACCAAGCCGCCCGCGCGCTTCTCCGAGGCGACGCTGCTTTCGGCGATGGAGGGTGCGGGCAAACTGGTCGAGGACGAGGAATTGCGCGCGGCCATGAGCGCGAAGGGCCTGGGCACGCCGGCGACCCGCGCCGCCGTGATCGAGGGTCTGATTTTCGAGGACTACGTGCATCGGAACGGGCGCGAACTCGTGCCCACGCCAAAGGCGTTCTCGCTCATGTTCGCGCTGCATCACTTCGGCATCACCGAGCTCACGTCGCCGGAGCTCACCGGCGACTGGGAGTTCAAGCTGAAGCAGATGGAGCACGGCGAGCTCGGCCGAGCCGAGTTCATGGACCATATCGTGGAGGCCACGCGCGAACTGGTTGCGGCGATCAAGAACGGCGACATCCCCGACACTGCGTTCCTCACGCTGAAGACGCCGTGCCCGAAATGCGGCGGCACGGTGCAGGAGAACTATCGCAAGTTTCAGTGCCAGGCCTGCGATTTTTCCATCTGGAAAGTGGTCTCGAGCCGTGAGTTCGCGCCGGAGGAAATCGAAGAACTGATCGCCAGGCGCAGCGTCGGTCCGCTGCAGGGGTTTCGCAGCCGCATGGGCAAGCCGTTCGCCGCAATGGTGCGGTTGTCGCCCGAGCTCAGGGCGGAATTCGATTTCGGGCAGTCGGGCGACGGTTCGGACGAGGCGCCGGATTTCTCCGGCCTGGAACCGCTCGGCCCGTGCCCCAAGTGTGCGGCGCGGGTGTTCGAGCAGCCGATGGCCTATGTGTGCGAGAAAAGCCTGGGCCCGGAAAAGAGCTGCGACTTCCGCTCCGGCCGCATTATCCTGCAGCGGCCGATCGAGCGCGAGCAGATGCAGAAGCTCCTCGCCGGCGGCAGGACCGATCTGTTGCATCGCTTCATATCCAAGAAAGGGCGGCCGTTCTCGGCTTTCCTCGTGCGCGGCGGGGACGGCAAGGTTGGTTTCGAGTTCGCGCCGCGAGCGGCCAAACCGGGCAAGGCCGCGATCGAGTCCGCCGCGGGCAAGGCCGGCGCGATCGGTCGCCCGACCAAGACCGCCGCCAAGGTGGTCAAGACGCGCAAGCGCGCGGCCGGCTAGTCGGTCCCGGTCGGCTGCGGGCAGTGACGGCGTTAGCGGGACTGGCGCTAGCGTGACTGCGCGGCGGCGTCGCCGCCGAGTACGGGTTTGGTGCCGCGCATGCTGCCCGCCACCATCCTGTATTCGAACAAGCGGCACTCCAGCGCGCCGTTGAACAGCGGCGTGCGCCGCGAAACCTGCAGCTTGATCAGCTTGGGCAGATTCATGTCGGCGCTGAGAATGTAGCAGTTCCAGCCGGCGAATTTCTGCTTCAGTACGTCGCCGAACCTGGGGTAGAACGCGGCCAGTTCCCGCTGCTCGCCCATGCGCTCGCCGTAGGGCGGGTTGGTGACCAGGACACCAGTTTCGGCGGGCGCGGAAATCTCCAGCGCATTTGCCTGTTTAAGCTGCACCGCCTGCTCGACGCCGGCCGCACGCAGGTTCGCGTGCGCAAGCTTGAGCGTGTCGCCGTAGAGGTCGCTGCCGTAGATCTGCAATTGCACCAGCGGCTTGCGCCGCCCCGCCACTTCGGAGCGAAGTTCGCGCCACAGCGCCGCGTCGAAACTTTTCAGCTTTTCGAAGCCGAAGCCGCGCTCGCTGCCCGGCGCGATATCGAGCGCGATTTGCGCCGCTTCGGCGAGAAAAGTGCCGCCGCCGCACATCGGATCGAGCAGCGCCGTTCCGGGTTGCCATCCGGTCAGCCTGAGAATGCCGGCAGCGAGATTTTCCTTGAGCGGGGCTTCGCCCGCGGCGGCACGCGCGCCGCGCTTGAACAGCGGTTCGCCCGAGGTGTCGAGATAGAGCGTGAACTGCGTCGCATCGAGGAAGGCGTGGATGCGCACCTCGGGCGCGCGGGTGTCGACGTTGGGACGGCTGCCGACGGCGCTCCTGAAGCGGTCGCATACCGCATCCTTGATGCGCAAGGTGAGGAAGTCCAGGCTTTTCAGCGGGCAGCGCTGCGCCGTGAGGTAGACGCGGATGCTGCGTCCAACTTCGAACCGCTGCGGCCAGTCGAGCTCATAGCTCGTGCGGTAGATGTCCTCTTCGCTGCGGTAAGGCAGCGTGAACAGGTGCAACAGCACGCGCGTGGCGATGCGGCTTTCCAGATTGACGCGGTAGACGACGCGGGCGTCGCCCTCGAAGGCGACGCCGCCGGCGACGGTTTTCACC
>Ga0315281_10000692_pt1 | contig 47728 bp, 52 predicted proteins | sample YL17G07_0_MG_FD_204540 | JGI IMG/M metagenome (GOLD analysis project Ga0315281, IMG submission 204540) | Sediment microbial communities from Yellowstone Lake, YNP, Wyoming, USA - YL17G07_0 | ecosystem: Environmental > Aquatic > Freshwater > Lake > Sediment | place: USA: Wyoming | collected...
TCAGCAACTCGATATCCCCGTTCGGATCGGCCTGGAGCCGGTTTGCGATGATAAACTTTCCCGGTTCATCGCGCAGGTAGACCGTGATTTTTTCCGGCTTGAGATAGCCGGTCAGACGATCAGCGGCAACTTCTCCGCCCCAGTATGCGCCGTACGTGGCGAGATCGGTACGCTGCCACCAATTTGGGTCTGCTGCTCTAAATCTGCGGGCATCGAGTTTTGGGCGCAGCTTGATGGGGTAGTTGACCACCCAGTCGTCCAGAAGACGTTTGGGTTCCACCAATCGCCTTCCGCCCTTGGTTTCACCGCCGATGAGATAACCGCGCGCATTGAGATCATTAAAAACCCAACCCACCGTACCCAAGGCCACGCCGGCCGCCTGGGTTATTTCTCGATAAGGGGCGTTCAGAAGCTCCGGTCGGCACAGGAGGGTGAAGATCACGCGCAGTCCTGTAGCGTTGAATGCTCGGAACGTGGTGGTTTGATTCGCAGTCGTGCGGCGCTGGCCGGTAACATAGATGTGCAATCCCGGAGCTTGGAAATAAGCGTTGCCTGCAGTATCAATGAATGGCAAGCCCAATTCCCGGCAACGCTCGGCAAGCTCGGGCGTAATATAGGGCGCCGCAAGCAAACCAGGCAGGTGCTGTCGATCAAAGCGCGCCTTGACGGTGGCGAGCGTCGCAAAGCGGTCAACGGTCTTGGTTTCGACCGCAAACTGGTGGATATGATCATCAACCTTGATTTCCACAGCCGTGCCTTGCCCCGGTGCCACACTCTGGGCAATCAGACGTCCGTGCAGGCCTGTAGTGCGGCCGAGGGCCTCCAAGGCCTGCCGGGCTATCGCTGTGTCGTTTGCTGCAATGGGTCGCTGTGGGGCCATAGTGGAAACTTGTCCAACATTCGCATTCTTGAACTGTACACGTTACGTGAACACAATTCAATTACCGAACATTTTGTGTGATTCAAGCCGTCCATGGACCTGGCTGATAGCGCAACCGATTGCGAAGGCAAACCATCCTATGCGAATCCTGAACGCGATTTCGGGGAGCTGGATATTAGTGAATAAACTGGGGAGGCAATGGCCAACTTCGGTGGGTCATTGTTTATGCGCCAGGAACCAACCGCGTTGGTTGTCAGATTCGATACTTATAATTCCCATTTCTTCACTCTGTGGTTTGGCCTCCGGCATTGGATGGAGGATCAAGAATGACCTCGCTGGTCATTCTTAGATAGAATTACGGCAGGTTGGGCGGCCTACCAACCTTCAATTTGCCAGCCTTCCCTGTCAGCCGCAAATAAGTGGCATTCTTTCTCTCTTGCAAAACCTTGACCCAGGCATCGCTTTTCTTCAAGGCATACAACAATTCGCGCAAAGTAAGCCAGTGCTGAAAGCGCCGGGAATTTGAGAGGGCTGAAGAACAAACATCCAGGTACCACAGGCAATGCTTTAGTTGCCACTGGTAAGGGCCAACCTGGAAATGGTTCCAGATGGCTTTTGAGATGATTGCTGCCATCTGGCATCGACTTGCAACATTAGTTTTTTTCCCGGGGAGTGATCTGTGAAGAAGATCGAAACCAATGGCCCCGGCCTGAGCCGCATTACCCGGAACACTCATTTTTTTCCCATCCTTTGCCGAAGGATCGGCCCGATGTATGCACCCACGACATCAACGCGGTGATGCCCAAGCTGTTCGCTGATCATGAGCCGCACCTCCCGGTCAGATTCTTTTGATGGCGAAGGATCACCGTCTTGCCAGAGAACCGGTGCAGGACAACCCGTTAAAAAGGCATAAATATCGCAAGCATGCGCAGCGCGAAAATCGTGGAATCTTTTTCCTCCCGCTAAATAAAAACCGGTATAAACATGATTCCTGAATGTAACAAAATTCAATTCTACCGGTATCAGGCATATTCCAGTTTGCAGACCTGCGGCAATGCTCAAAGCGCACAGCTCTTTTTCAGTCGCCGCAGTAATAATTCGGTCTTGCCCCCCCTTCGTTCCTTGTGAAAGTTTGATTTTTCCGGATCGCTTTGCTTGTCTCTGCGCGCCAATCGCATCCAGCAGACAGCATTCTCTGAACCGTGCCCCGAAGGTCCGGGATAACCCCACCAGCGCCGCAACTACAGGGTACCCGAGGACAACCAGCCTGGATTGCAAAAAACCAACTTGGTCCCAATCCATGTGGATTGGCGGCTCGATCCGGAAATTTGTACGTTGCCCAACAAGCGTACTGGGGGATACCCAAACATTTTTATCGTGCCTCATTGTTCCAAGCACCACGTTTGCGGTTGAAAGAAGATTCTGAGCGTATGACACGCGCATTTCTTCGTCACGCACCAGTTCGGCTAATTCACCACCATAATCCAATATGAGGTCAATGCTGACATCTCGCACATCCCTGATCCCTCTGTTCACCAGCCAGTCTGAAAACACTTTCCAACGAGCAACATGGGCAGCGGTTGAGGCGAATCGGTCACCAATGAAGTGATCGATTATTGCCTGCTTGCCAGCCCATTCCAGCTGTTTGCCGTACCCATAATTTCTCTTTCCGCCAATCTTCATCCTTGAACCTCCGCATATTGAACCCCCCCTAGAGAAACATCGATTTGCCCCTGAATTGATCAGTTTGAAACCGGTAGCGCCGGTCACGCTCGATGTCACCCCTATGCCACGGGGCCGTGGGCCCATTGGATCCGGGCAGGGGGATGTGTCTCTCATTTTTCTCACCTTGTACTATTGCGTTATGGCTGCTCTGGCCATCCTTGTGCAGACGGGGGGCAACAGCTGGGAAAATCCCAACGCGAAGGGCTTTTGCTGCATTTAATTGCAGCGCATGAATTCCGTAACTTGCTGTTCATAAAAGTAATTGTGACAAGTAAAATTTCCCTGTCTCTATTGAAATTCACCATAAAAATCACGCCATATTATTAAAAATGCCCCAAGGTTCCTTACGTCCATTTTGTTTGAACTTCCTTTCATCCATCAATTAAAAAATGCGCTGATTTCAAAAAAAATCAGAACAACCATTGGCAGGCGAATCCTGCAATTCTCTGCCACTGTTAAGTAAGCGCCAGTGCGCTTGGAATAAATTCCGCTGTAATAGCGGCAATAAAACATAAAGGGGTGAAGCGAATTCTGTAAATAAATTATCTCTTGGTTTTGTGGGCCATCACTCTCTGAAAGCTGCATCATTTTGCGTCGCATTTGTCATCCTAGCGATTACAAAAATACGCCTTGAATAAAGATTCCAACTTGTTGTGATCTCGCGGTTTGGGTAAATCGACGGGCTGGGTAGCAGCTCAAAACGTCCAGGCTGGACGTATTTGGGGTGCCGGAAAAAGTGGAGTCAAGCGGTAGATTGGTGTATTGCACAGTGGCCGAAGGTACAGGGCCGGGTAGCAGCACAAAACGTCCAGGCTGGACGCTTTGTGGTCGTTGAAAAATCAAATTCAAATACGTCCATTGTGGACGTATTTGATTGAGGTGAGGCTTTCTTCTGACGCCAGTAATCGACTCGGCAAAACCCCCAACGTGGGGGTTTTGAAGTTTTGCGGTGCTGCCCATAAGTGATGCCTAGGTGACGATAAAACCGTACCTGGTTATGGCTATAACGACATTCCAGTCCTTGATGTAATCCAATCTTCAACAGTACTCCGGCGGTATACGATTTTCCGGCCGAGTTTTATTGTGATTTTTTTCCACCCATATCTGTCGTGGCAGCGCCACACCGTCTGAGTTGAAATCGGGATCAGAAACTCTCTCTCAACATCTGAGGGCGTCATCAACTCAGAGTCTTTTTTCTCGGTGGCCATTTTCTATCCCCTTGCAAACCAAAGTTTCATTCCAATACGCTGCATAGGTGCGCTTAAATGAAGCATAAGGGAAAGCACCATTGGGGAGCTGGCGAATGCTGATGCATTATTGATTGGATTCGAAGGGGTACAGCTAGTATGTGGACGCGTTGAGTGTTGCCCGTCAATGGGCGTAATGCATGGCAGCGTAACCCCGGCGTAACCCCGGCCTTAAATGAAAACGGCCTGCATCGCTGCAAGCCGCTATAGTACTGGTGCCGGCAAAAGGAATTGAACCCTCGACCTTCTGATTACAAATCAGCTGCTCTACCAACTGAGCTATGCCGGCACAGGCCGAGATTATAGGGGGCCGAAGCGATATCGGCAATTGTTTGAGCATGCGCACGCAGTTTGCGAAGCCTCAACTCAAGCTGGACTTATGCCCTGTAAGCAAGTAATCGAGCAGTTCTGCGACGGGTCTGACTGCAGCGCCGAAGGGTAGACTTTCAGAGCCACGAAAAAACAATCCCTTATTGAAATCGCCTTTCAGGGCGGCTGCCAGTTGGGAGTCGATGCAAAACTGTCCCGATTTTGCAATGCCGTCGCGTAACCCGCACTGAACCAGACAATGTAGGCCCGAAGCGCAACGTTCGGTACTGGCCTTGGCTAATCCCTGCAATTTATTCTCCCGATTCAGGTAGTTCTTGAGCCAGGGTGTCAGAACCGCCCGCGCCGGCAAGCCAGCCACACTCATGAAGGTGACGATATCTTCCGGTTTTGCTTCGGCCAGAACCTTTTTGAAGTTGGGATGGGCGTCGCCTTCCTCTGTCACGGCAAATGGGGTGCCAAGCTGAACTGCGCTGGCTCCAAGCTCAATCAGAGCGAGAATCTTTTCGTGGGTGTTGATGCCGCCAGCTGGGATGAGCGGAATGCGTTCGCTTTCGATACCCAGATCCTTGAACAATTGCAGGGTGCCTTCCAGTACACCGGGAAAGTCGAAGCGCGGATCGTGGATATCTTCGGATTTGGGTGCGCCAAGATGGCCGCCTGCATAGGCGGGATGCTCGATTACGATGGCGTCAGGCAGGCGCTGCTTGCGCATCCATTTTTTTAACACGATGTTGATGCCGCGCACATCGGAAAGAATCGGGATCAGTGCCACTTCGGGGAAATCGCTGGCCAGTTCGGGCAGGTCAAAAGGCAGCCCTGCCCCCATCACGATCGCCCCTGCCCCGCTGGCGCAGGCTTGACGCACCAACGCGGGGTACTCCGACACTGCTTTCATCACATTAACAGCCACCAACCCATTGCCGGCCGCCAATTCAAGCGCGGCTCGAACTTCCCGGTCGAGCGCGATCAGGTTCAGGTTGTTAAGTACGGTTTTGTCGCGGCGATGTTTGGCCCGCTCCATGAGATCGGGGTGGTGGTGACGCAGATCGATACTGGCGACCGTCCCCACTGCCCCAGCGTGTGCCACGCTACCGGCGAGGCGATGCGCCGAAATGCCAACTCCCATACCGCCTTGAACAATAGGCAGCAGTGTCTTGTTTTTCAGTTGGAACAGCGGCAATGCACTTGCACGCATACGGCGCCTGCTCTCTGGTGGAAACTTGCTAAACTGTTTCTGTTGCGTCGCTATCTACCGTGTGCGCATTCACCATTTCCAGCGCATCGCGTATGGTTTCTTCGGATGCCTCATTCAGGCACTCGGCCAACAGATCAGCCGCTTCGTAGGTTTCTTCGGGCAATGTATCCGGGGCCAGTTCCGCCACAAACGCAGCGGCAGCACCTGCGATGCGCAGCAAAGACTGGCGTTCTTTCATCAGCATTTCGACTTCCGAACGCAGCATGGAGATTTCAGATTCGTTCAATGTGTGCGGCATAGAATTATTTCCCTGGTAATGATTGCAATCGCGCAACTTGGTTCAGCATAAGCCAATCCCCCGCCGGCAGCAACAACGCCATTGTCATCGCATCAGGCCAGCAGCACCGCGACGATCCCGGTGACCAGAATGCCGTCGAAGGTTCCGGCCCCGCCGATTGAGGCGATGGGTGCCCCCATTTTGCGAATGTCCTTAAGCCGCAAAATATCCGCCCCGATCAACACACCCAGCGTACCTCCAATCCAGGCAAGGGGCGCACTCATTTGGGGATTCAACGCCAGCGCGGCCAACGCCGCGCTCAGCGGTGCAACCAGTATCGGAATACCGATTCCAATGCCAGGCATGGGCCGGCTAAACAGATAGCTGACGGTAGCCACTGTTGCAATTGCAGCGAGCGACTGAAGCAGGCTGACCGGGTTGTGCAGCAGCAGATAAATCGAGAATGCCAACGGCGTAACACATCCACCGACGTTAACGGAGATGACTGTTCTTCCGGTAAACGGAATCTGCGGCATGCGGAAAAAACGATTTAGCGGATTAACGGGGGCATCAGGTGGCGGCGCTTCCGCCTTGACGCTGAACAAAGGCAGGTTTATGAAGCTTCCGACTACCAGAGTTACAAACAACAGTGAGGCTGAGTGTGGCGATAACCCCAGCTTTTCAAATGCAATAGTGAGCGCCCCAATCTGGATGAAGGTAACCAGAAAGACGGCACCGATTACGAGTAGAATAAGATGCAGCGGGGAAACTGGCATAGTTCAAGGGGCAACCCAAACCTGATCGTTCATTATGCGCCCTTCACTTTGGTTTGACCCGGAACTATGATTCCGGTATAGTCCGCTGTTCTTCAAAAGTCGAGTATTGGAGCCTAACATGTATGCGGTCATAAAAACCGGCGGCAAGCAGTATCGCGTTATCGCTGGTGAAAAATTAAAGATAGAACAGATACCTGCAGACATCGGAAGCGAAATCGTGCTGGATCAAGTATTAATGATCGGTAACGGCGAAACGATTTCGGTCGGCACCCCTATGGTTGCCGGCGCCGCTGTCAAAGCAACGGTGGTGAGTCACGGTCGTGGCGAGAAGGTGCATATTTTCAAAATGCGTCGGCGCAAGCACTACCAGAAAAGGCAAGGACATCGCCAGAATTTTACCGAGATCCGCATTGACGGTATCACGGGCGCTTAAGGAGACAGGTCATGGCACATAAAAAGGCAGGCGGCAGTTCTCGCAACGGTCGCGATTCGCATTCAAAACGACTGGGCGTGAAGCGCTACGGTAGCGAGCATGTAATTGCAGGCAATATCATCGTGCGCCAGAGGGGAACTCAGTTTCACCCCGGTGACAACGTAGGCATGGGCAAAGACCATACCCTGTTTGCCAAAATAGACGGACAGGTAGCATTTTCCGTCAAGGGCGAACAAAAACGCAAAATGGTCAGCATCATCCCAGCTTAAATCTGGCTGATGCGCAACACAGAGCCCTATCGTACGATAGGGCTTTTTTATTTTTTAGATGGCCCGTGAAATGAAGTTTATCGACGAAGTCAGCATCACTGTTTTTGCCGGCAAGGGTGGCGACGGCTCGGCCAGTTTCAGGCGCGAGAAGTACATTCCGAAAGGTGGACCGGACGGCGGAGACGGCGGACGCGGCGGCAGCATTTACGCTATTGCTGACTGCAACATCAACACCCTGGTCGACTATCGTTACGCCCGTATCCACCGTGCCAAAAAGGGCGAAAATGGCCATGGCTCGGATCGTTACGGAAAATGCGCCGACGATATTGTCATGCGTGTGCCGGTGGGCACAGTCATCACCGATAAACTTACCGGTGAGCTCATTGCCGACCTGGCTCAGCACGGCCAGAAAGCCATGATCGCCAAAGGCGGCAACGGCGGCTTGGGTAACATCCACTTCAAATCCAGCACCAACCGCTCACCACGCCAGTTTACTCAAGGCGAACCAGGTGAAGAAAAAGAGATCAAGATGGAGCTCAAGGTGCTTGCGGACGTGGGGTTGCTGGGTATGCCCAATGCCGGCAAGTCCACCTTTATCCGCGCAGTTTCTGCGGCGCGGCCCAAGGTTGCCGATTATCCGTTCACCACCCTGCATCCCAACCTGGGCGTAGTGCGTGTGGACATGGACCGCAGCTTTGTCATCGCCGACATCCCCGGCCTGATCGAGGGCGCAGCCGAAGGCGCAGGCCTGGGCCACCGCTTCCTGCGCCATCTGGCGCGCACCAGACTGTTGTTGCATTTGGTGGATATTGCGCCGTTTTCCGAAGAAACCGACCCCGTGCATGACGCCCGCGCCATCGTGGAGGAGCTGCGCAAATACGACGAGGCGCTTTACCAAAAACCGCGCTGGCTGATACTGAACAAAGTGGACATGATCCCTGCGGAAGAACGGGAGCAACGGATACACCAGTTTGTTAAAGACTACGGCTGGGAAGGCAAGGTTTTCGCCATCTCTGCACTCACTGCTGAAGGCTGCAAAGAAGTCACCTATGCCATAATGGAGCACCTGGAGCAGAACCGGTCACAACCGGAACTGGATGCACCGAGCAACGAACCCGCAACCCCAACTGAAGCAGAATGAAATCCGTTCTAGCCAAAGCCAATCATCTGGTCGTTAAAGTCGGCAGCAGCCTGGTTACCAACGAAGGCCAGGGGCTAGACCATGCCGCCATCGCCCAGTGGGCAAGGCAGATCGCGCAACTCAAACAGATGGGCAAGGAAGTGGTGCTGGTTTCCAGTGGCGCCATTGCAGAAGGCATGCAGCGGCTTGCCTGGAAAAAGCGCCCGTCCGCTGTACATGAGTTGCAAGCTGCCGCTGCGGTGGGGCAAATGGGTTTGGTACAGGTGTACGAGTCCTGCTTTCGCGAACATGGACTCCTCACCGCGCAAATCCTGCTCACCCACGACGACCTTGCTGACCGCAAGCGCTATCTCAACGCCCAATCCACCCTGCGCACCCTGTTGGCCCTCAACGTCATCCCCATCATTAACGAAAACGATACGGTGGTGACCGACGAGATCCGCTTCGGCGATAACGATACGCTGGGCGCACTGGTCACCAATTTGATCGAAGCTGACTGCCTGGTGATCCTCACCGATCAGGCAGGCCTCTTTACCGCCGATCCGCGCAAGGATCCGAACGCCACGCTGGTGGCCGAGGCCAAAGCCGGCGACCCGCAACTGGAACAAATGGCGGGCGGGGCGGGAAGCGCAATCGGGCGCGGCGGCATGCTGACCAAAATCCTTGCCGCCAAGCGCGCCGTGCGTAGCGGAGCCCATACCATCATCGCTTCAGGGCGCGAGCCGGATGTGCTGACCCGGCTCGCGCAGGGTGAAGCCATCGGCACCCAGCTCATCGCCGCGCAGGCACCTATCGCCGCACGCAAACAATGGCTGGCCGATCACTTGCAAGTGCGCGGGAAATTGACCCTGGATGAAGGCGCCGTAAATGCATTACGGCTGGAAGGGAAAAGCCTGCTGCCGATCGGGGTGTCTGATATTTCCGGTAACTTCGAACGCGGCGAGGCAGTAACCTGCGTCAACGCTCAAGGGGAAGAAATTGCGCGCGGCCTGGTCAACTACAGCGCCGCCGATGCACATAAAATAATGCGTCAACCCAGCGCGAAAATTGAAGCCATTCTTGGTTACGTCGATGACCTGGAGCTGATTCATCGGGACAACCTGGTATTACTGTAGTCGCCTGCGAGAGTCCGCAGATTATTCGCCACCACTGCCATACTTCAACTTCTGCACCAAGTTATCCAATGAAGCGGCAGGCACCTCACCTGCACACAAAAAATCGTTGAGCAGCACAACATGCTGGCGGTTCATGTTCTTATGCTCAATCCCGTTCCATTTTGAAGTACGCGCCCGAGACCATGTGCCGTCACTTCGGCCAAAAGCGTAAGCTCTGAATTCCGCAGTGCGGCAACGGATTCCTTCGAAGCTGATATTGCGCGCCCCAGATGGTGATTTTACGACCAAAGTGTAGCGCACTACCCCATCGCTACCTATACTGATTGATTGGCGGTCGATGAAAAAACGATTGTCAGTGGCGGCGCTGACTTCGAACGGCAGCAGATTTTCGTCCCTGGGATAAAGCGGCATCTGCGCTTCCAGTTCCTGCCAGGGCTTCTCATTGTCAAACTCAGTATCGAACTTGCCCCACTCGGCAAAAGCGAGCGTCGGGAGCAGACACAGCAACAGGATTCGTTTCATCGGGACGCCGTCCGGATTGCAAAGTCGCCATCATACACCGGAAGGAGTGAGCCACACATGGCCCCCGCTCACCCTTCGATATCTGCGCTCAACCCTAACCGCACCGCGGAACTCGCCACCACGCTTGCCTGGTAATTTGGATGATCCACCCCGATTTTGAGGGTATCTCCCTGGTGCAAATGCTGTGCCATTTCCGGCGTAAGATCGAAGCGCAGAAAATGTACGGCAGAAGTTTTTTCAGCGTTCTCCCGTTCCATATCTTCGTCGGCAATCGCATAGCTGCGCGCGCACTCGCCAACTTGCACCCACACATGGTCTTCCACACCGATCAGGCGCTCCAGCATGCGCCGGCGTTCATCCACGTCGGGGTACTCGATCAGCATGGTCGCTTTCCAGTTGTTACCGTCCGGAATGAGTGGATTGTAGGCATTCAATTCGTCCTGAATACCCGCTTCCTCAAAAATCTTTTCCACACGCAACATTTCCTGAATCTGGTAGCGCATAGTCATTTCATCTTCAAACACCAGCGTGACATGCTCACCCAGAGTCACTGTGCGGTTTTTTTTGTGTGCGATGACTTTTGCGCGGAAGTCGTTGCGCGACTTGGCATAGACTTCCAGCGTCATCAAACTGTCGCGGCTTATTTTTGCCATGATTATTTCTCTGCCTTTCTTATCAATGACGCCCAACGATCTTATCTTCCTGGAACAGCGCGTCCTTTAACTCGTGTGCAAACACGGGATCATTACGCCGTATCCACTCCAACAACATAGAAGCATGTTCTTTTTCCTCGTCCCGGTTGTGGGCAAGGATTGCTTTCAATTCCGGATCGGTACAGGTATCTACGCGCTGATTGTAGAAATCCACTGCCTCCAGTTCCTCCCGTAGCGAAACGATGGCACGGTGCATGTCCTGAGTTTCGCTAGATAATTTTTCGATTGGTTCTTGGTAGCTCATAATTTTCTCCTCTACTGCTCATATCAAAGCCCATACGCCATACGCAACAGCGTTAAGGGATGCTGCTTTTGCGCACGTGTTTCTCCCATGCCCTGCTGGATATGGCGCCCGGCTATAGCGCAATCGGAACTGATGTAGTCGGGATCGGGCGCTGCCATTTGCTTGAATACCGGTTTACCAATTTTCATCGACTGCTCGAAATATTCGCGCTTCACGCCCCATGTGCCATCGTGGCCCGAACAACGTTCAACTGCGGTGACGAAGGTATCGGGAACCAGTTGCAACATGTCGCGCGTCTTCAGCCCGATGTTCTGCACCCGCAAGTGACATGCCACGTGATAGGACACCTTACCCAGGGACTTTTTAAAATCGGTCTTGAGCAAGCCATCCGCATTACGCAACATCAGATATTCAAACGGATCGAACATGGCTTCCGCCACTGCCATCACATCAGCGTCACCGGGAAACAGCAGCGGCAATTCCTGCTTGTACATGAGGGAGCAGGAGGGAATCGCAGCAAGTATGGCGTAGCCTTCCCTTGCCAATTTAGCGAGTTGCGGGATGTTGGTTTCTTTGAGGCGCGCCACAGCCTCCAGGTCGCCTAGTTCCAGCTTGGGCATACCGCAGCACGCCTCTTTCTCCACCAATTGCGTGGGAATTTCGTTATGGTGCAGGATCGCCAGCAGGTCATGACCGATGCCCGGCTCGTTGTAATTGATGTAGCAGGTCGAGTAGATCGCAACCTTGCCCGGGGTATTCTTGCCGTCTATCACCGCCAGTTCCGGACGAGGTGACGCTGTTGCGCGGAAGGTAGCGCTGTCGTATTCCGGCAGCACACGTTCATGGTGTATGCCGAGCACGCTTTCCATCAGCTTGCGCGTGGCCGGTGTCTTGTTCACCGCGTTGACCACCTGCACCACCACCGGAATGGTGGCCAGCTTACCCAACGCATCGGTGCTAGACAATAATTTATCGCGGAATTTGGCGCCCTCAGCCTTGTATTTGACCGCTTTGGCACGCAACATCAGGTGCGGGAAATCCAGGTTAAAGGGGTGTGGCGGCACGTAAGGACACTTGGTCATGAAGCACATGTCGCACAAATAACACTGATCAACCACGTCCCAGTGGACCTTCTTTTCGACACTGTCGAGTTCGCCGGTGGGGCTGGCATCGATCGCATCAAACAAGGTAGGAAAAGCGTTACACAGATTGAAGCAGCGCCGGCAGCCATGACAGATGTCGTAGACGCGGTGCAACTCCTGGGATAAGGACTCCTCGTTATAGAAGTCCGGGTTCTTCCAATCGATGGGATGGCGTTTCGGGGCTTCCAGACTGCCTTCGCGGGTAGTCATGTTATTTCCTTCTTGCTAGAAAGAGCGGGGCCGGCCGCTGCTGCGAACGGCCCCGTTACTGCGTTAGAACTTTACTCTACCAAGTTGTCCAGCGCCTTCTGGAAACGGTTGGCGTGGGAGCGTTCGGCCTTTGCCAGGGTTTCGAACCAATCCGCAATCTCGTCAAAACCCTCGTCGCGCGCCGTCTTGGACATACCAGGGTACATGTCAGTGTACTCGTGTGTTTCGCCGGCAATCGCAGCCTTCAGGTTGCTACGGGTGGGGCCAATTGGCAAATCGGTAGCCGGGTCGCCGCATACTTCCAGATATTCCAGATGGCCGTGGGCGTGGCCCGTTTCACCTTCCGCCGTAGAGCGGAAAACCGCTGCCACGTCATTTTGCCCCTCAACGTCAGCTTTGGCTGCGAAATACAGATAGCGCCGGTTAGCCTGGGATTCCCCGGCAAATGCGGCTTTCAGGTTACCCTGGGTTTTGGATCCTTTGAGTTCCATACTGATCTCCTGAATCGATTGATTTGTGAAAAGGCCGGTTCCGTATTCTTATGCTGGAAACACCGACCATCCGGCGAAGAAACATTAGATATACTCCAATCAATAGTTAGACTTGATCTAATCTGTGAATAAAGTATATGACAGCCTAGACAGCGTGTCAAATGTCCCGACGGATGATGAGAATTAACCGCACCAATTTCACCTTAGCATGGTTTTTAGGGCATTCAAGCCCCCATTGAGGAATGCGCCCGGAGGGATTACTTGAGCAAATGTGCCTCAATTTCCGCAAAGGTGCGTGCTATTTCTGCTGGGTGGATTGCGATTCCAAGTTGCTTGGATATCTGGGAGGCGGAAAAAATGCCGCGGACAACCTGGGTCCGATTGGGCCCGACTGTTTCTGCCACAAGGGCATGCTGGCGCCCGGTGGCTTTAAGGGTGGCCACAATATTGCCTACCCGCCCGTGCTGCACATCGGCCATGCTTAGCACTTCCAGTTTTTCCTGCGGAGTCATGATGTCACGCACCAGGATATCGCTATGGGTACCCCCATGCGTTTGGATAAACTGCATTGGCCGTTCGCCCAGAAGGTCGGTCGCTGTGATCAACCCGAGAATCGAATCATTTTCGTCCACCACAAACAGCAGGCGCACCGTGTGCTGGATCATGCGCCGCTGCGCAGCGTTGATCGGAGCCAAGGTGTCTACCGTAATCCCTGTCACCACTTTCAGATCCGTCATCACATCCAGGGCTGGATTATCCAAACCGACCTGTTTCGGCAATGCTTGATAGGGCCGGTGAAATGTAGCGCCTTTCTCCAAAGTGCCTGACGCAAGGGGCTGGAATTGGTCGCTCATGTGGGTCTCCTAATGTTTGGTGGAGAAAATGGTTACACCAAAATCAGGATAGCAGAAGCATCAAACAAGAAATAGGTTTGTACTTACTGCAGTGCGAGGCGAAGGGATATTACTTGACGACTTGGAGGGAAGGTTTGCCGCGCTTCGGCCCGGATTTGGCCTCGCCATGCTTTGTTGCTGTCGGCTTCCCCGAATGAGCTGCTGGGTTCGCTTGGAGTTTAGGCATCTCTTTAGGGAAGACCAGCCCCTGACCGTTTTCCTTGGCGAAGACGGTTGCCACGGCATACATCGGGATCAGCAGATTTTGGGACACGCCGTTAAAGCGGCTGGAAAATTGAATTTCATCGTTACCCAATGACAGGTTACGGGATGCTGCGGGTCCAATATTCAAAATGATTTCGCCGTTTTTGACGTGCTCCCTCGGTACCAGGGTATGTTCATCCACCACCACCGAAAGATAGGGAGTAAAACCGCTGTCTACGCACCACTCATAGATCGCGCGCACCAAATAGGGCTTGGTGGACAGTTCCGTCATTTACGCATGGCTTTTTCAGTTGCTGTCAGCGCCTCAATGAAAGCGGGACGGCTGAACAGTCGCTCTCCGTACTTCAACAGCGGCGCTGCCTGCTTTGGCAATTGGATGCCGTAATGATCGAGGCGCCACAGCAATGGCGCAATCGCCACGTCAAGCATGGAAAAATCATCGCCCAACATGAATTTTTGCTTTTCAAACACTGGCCCCAACTGGATCAGGCTATCGCGAACCAGAACACGCGCTTTGTCTGCGGCCTTTTGGCTGCCATGATCAATAGCGTTGATGTGGCTGAACAGTTCCTGCTCGAAACGGAACAAGAACAGCCGGGCACGGGCGCGCATCACCGGATCAGCCGGCATCATCTGGGGATGAGGGAAACGCTCATCAATGTACTCGTTGATAATGTTCGCTTCATACAGAACCAGATCGCGTTCCACCAGAACCGGCACCCGGTTGTAGGGATTCATCACAGCCAGGTCTTCAGGCTTGTTGTGCAAATCCACGTCGATAATCTGAAAATCCATGTCCTTTTCGTGCAGGACAATACGGCAACGGTGGCTGAATGGGCAGGAGGTGCCAGAGTACAAGGTCATCATAAATTTAGTGGCGATCGGGTAGGGTAATGATTCAGTGAGAGAAGAATGGGTACATTATAACCTTATCTAGCGGAGTAATCATCTCCCCCGCCATATAACGTTATGCCGATTGGCCACTGGCCACGCTTTGCGAGCCAATTTCCTGCTGTCGAGCGAAATCCAGCATGCGGTTGATGGAAACCACAGCTTTGCGGCGCACCGCCTCGTCCACCAGGATTTCATTGCAGCCGGTTTCCAGCGCTTGGGCTACTTTGCGCAGGCCATTCATTGCCATCCACGGACAGTGGGCACAACTCATGCATGTGGCCCCGCTACCACCGGTCGGCGCTTCCAGAAACACCTTGCTGGGGGCCAACTGCCGCATCTTGTGCAGAATACCGTTATCGGTAGCCACGATAAAGGTCGAATTGGGCAGCGTCCTGGCCGCCTGGATAAGCCCAGTGGTTGAACCGACCACATCCGCCAGTTCGACCACCCCTTGTGGCGATTCCGGATGCACCAACACTGCCGCTTCCGGGTGCTGCGCTTTGAGAAGGCGCAGTCCGTCCGCCTTGAAGGCCTCATGCACTACACACGCCCCCTGCCACAGCAGCATGTCGGCACCGGTTATCTGTTGTACGTAGCTGCCCAAATGCCGGTCCGGGGCCCAGATAATTTTCTTGCCCTGCCGGTGCAGGTGCGAAACGATTTTTGCTGCGATACCGGAAGTCACCACCCAGTCGGCACGGGCTTTAACAGCCGCGCTGGTATTGGAATAGACCACCACGGTTCGGTCAGGGTGGGCGTCGCAAAAGCGCGTGAACTCATCCGCCGGGCAACTCAAGTCGAGCGAACATTCTGCTGCCAGATCGGGCATGAGCACGCGCTTTTCCGGGTTAAGAATCTTTGCAGTCTCCCCCATGAATTTTACGCCCGCCACAATCAATGTCCTGGCTGGATGATTGTGCCCAAAGCGCGCCATTTCCAGGGAATCGGATACGATGCCGCCGGTTTCCTCGGCCAGGTCTTGCACATCGGCGGAAGTGTAGTAATGCGCCACCAGCACCGCGTTCTGCTCGGCCAACAGCTGTTTGATGCGGCTACGCAACATCGTTCTCTCGTCGCCTGAGAGATGCTCCTCCTGCACAACTGGCACCTCGATAGCCGGGCATGCCGACGGTTGGTCGAGGGCGCGGAGTGGAATAGTGTTGATTGTTTGATTTATGGACATATTAGCAACTACCTGATTATTTCGACTTTGCCGCGAGATTTGGCGCGATACAGCTTGGCTGGGCGGTGGTTGCCCTCCCTGCGCGTTTCCCCGGTTTCCTCTATGCGGTCCAGCGCCAGTATCCATTTGCGGAAATTGCGCTTGTCCAGGGCTTCGCCCCGCGCAATTTCATATACTGCCTGCAATTCGCCCAAGGTGAATTTTTCCGGCATGAACTGGAACGCGATGGTTGAGTAATCCAGTTTTGCGGCCAAACGCTGATGGGCCACAGCGACGATTTCCTGGTGGTCAAAAGCCAGTTGCGGTAACGCGTCGAACGGAAACCAAGCCACTTCTGCCGCATCGCTGGCAGCCCGCACTTGCAACGTATCTGAGGGCACCAGGGCGTAATAGGCCACACTGATTACCCGTTCGCGTGGATCACGCTGAGGTTTACCAAAGGTGTAGAGCTGCTCCAGGTAGACCCCAGCAATGCCGGTTTCCTCTTCCAGTTCACGCAGCGCACAGCACTCCAGATCTTCGTCAGGGTTAACGAAGCCCCCCGGTAGCGCCCACTTCCCTTTATGCGGCGGCCCGCTACGTTTAATCAGCAGCAGTTCCAGTTTTTGCATACGGATGGTGAAAATAACGATATCCGTCGTCACCGCCGGGTGCGGGTAACAGTGCGGGGCGTCTTGTTGAAGGTTCACAGGTTATGATGAGCAAAGTGTAGTAGATACACCATAAGATAGTGTCGCAATCACACTATGTCAAGTCACGATTACATCCTGCTTTGCACGGCCGCCATACCGGCGGCGGGATGCTGCTGGTTCATGGTAAACTTTAAAGGTCTTCGGATACCCCCTCATTCCATGAAACAACTTGTTCTAGACATCGTCCCAGACCAGACGCCCACACTGGATAATTTCGTTACCGGACGCAACGCCGAATTGTTGCAGGCGCTGCACGCACTTGCTGCCGGGAAACTGCAGGAGCGTTTCATTTACCTATGGGGTGAGCCCGCAAGCGGCAAGAGCCATTTGCTACAGGGATTTGTGCACGCTGCGGCCCAGCGGCACAGCAACGCAGCTTATGTAGACATTGCGCAGGTGCCGGATCTTGATCCCGATCTGGCACTATATCAGGCAGTAGCCGTCGACAATGCGGCACATCTCCATGGCGCAGCCCAGATCGCCCTGTTCAACCTTTACAACTGGATGCGCGATGGCGAACGCATGCTTGTGGTGAGCGGCCCATGCGCCCCGTCGCAGCTAAGCTTGCGCCAGGATTTGGTGACTCGTCTGGGTTGGGGGCTTGTTTACCAAGTACATAGCCTGAGCGATGCGGAAAAAATGCAGGCGCTCAAGGCCCAGGCGCAGGGACGTGGCTTTACCCTGAGCGACGAGGTGGCGGCATACCTGCTGCGGCATTGGCAGCGTGATCTACCTTCACTGCTGGCGGCACTGGATTTAGTGGATCGTTATTCGCTACAGACCCAACGCGCCGTCACCGTGCCACTTCTGCGCGAAATCCTGTTTACTCCGCAATAAGGGGCACCCCCTCCGTGGCGCACCTTTTCGTTGACATTTCATCCCACGGATTCGGCCATTTAGCGCAGACGGCACCGGTTCTAAATGAACTTCGCTTGCGCTTGCCAGATATGCGACTGACTGTACGCTCAGGTGCGCCCAGAGAGGTTCTTGCCAAGCGGATTGACGGTGAGTTCCTCCATATAGCGCAAGCCAGCGACTTCGGCATGGTAATGGCGAATGCGGTGGATGTACTGGCCGAGCCAAGCGCAGCGGCATACCGAGCTTTCCACCAGGATTGGGAGGCCAAGGTGGCGCATGCCGCATCAGAGATGACGGCCCTCATGCCGGATCTGGTACTGTCGAATATTTCATATCTCACCCTGGCGGCGGCCAAGGCTGCTGGCATTCCCGCCCTGGCCATGTGTTCAATCAACTGGGCAGACATCTATCAACATTACTGCGGTACCTTCATGGAAGCGAAGGGAATCCACGCCCAGATGCTTGACGCTTATCGCAGTGCGAAGTGCTTCATCCGGCCCCAGCCGGCCATGCCCATGCCTGGATTAAATAACACCCATGAGATCGGACCCATTGCGCTGGTAGGTACTGACCGGCGCAGTGAGATCAAAGCAGGGCTGGGCTTGAAACTGCATGACAAGTTGGTATCAATTGCCATGGGTGGCATCCAGATGCGGCTGCCACTTGAAAATTGGCCGCGCATTTCAAATGTACGCTGGCTCGTACCGGCGTCCTGGGGGTTGAGCCATCCCGATGCGATCACTTTCGAAACGCTGGGATTGCCTTTTGTTGATGTGCTGCGAGCGAGCGATGCATTGATTACAAAACCCGGCTACGGCAGCTTCGCCGAAGCGGCCACGAATGGCATCCCGGTACTCTATTTGCGCCGCCGAGACTGGCCGGAAGAACCCTATTTGGTGGATTGGCTAACACTCAACGGGCGCTGCCTGGAAGTGGAACGTTCACAACTGGAACGGGGTGACATTAACAGTCCGCTTCAAGCGCTGTTTGCCATGCCGCACCAGCCCCCAGTGGCGCCAGCGGGAACTGATGAAGCGGCGGAAATATTGCAAGCGCGTTTGGATGTTGCCTGACTTGAGAAATACAGACTAGATTTTCGGGTTTACTGAAAATTCAAGTCCAGTTGAACGGCAACTCAACCTCCCATTAGAGACGGGAAGCGAGAAAACTCTACGCCCAGGAAGGAACAGAGCCGTGGTTCTGGACCTCGGGTTCAGCTCTGCGTTGATAGGTATTTTTCTGCAAGCTTGCCCGCACGTCTGCTTGATGCACGGCCTTGATCAGATCCATTGCCAGCGCCCTGGCTTGCAACGGCGTCAGTTGCAAAACATCCGGCTGTCCAGGCGACAAACTGATGTTGATAAGGTTATCACCAGAAGTAATTTCGCTTGTAGAAACCTTAATTGCTTCGCTGGTTGACGACATAATCTTTAGCTCCTTAATATAATTTCACAATGCTGGCCACTGTTCGACCAAGCATTTACTGTTCTTCGTCACGTCTCAATTCAACGCGATGCCCGTCTTTAACATCAGTGAAATTCCTGTTCCAATCACTTTCAATCCTAGTACATGTTGAGCAGAATTTGTGCCACGCAGAACAATACGGCCACATCCCGCCCCGGCAACCAATGGACGGGGATTCGGCCTTTATGTCACTTCATCCAGATACCGAGTAATGTTCAATTTATCGACACCAGTGACGAACTTCTGTCAGTTCGCAAGCCTGCCTTTTTCCAGTCCGCAAGCTGGGCACTGAATACGTGCCCTCCCATACGATGCGCAGGGCGCGATAATGCGCCTGATGGAAATGGGGGGGGATTGGCAGAACATGAACTGCAGATGGTGGAGAGGCCTTGCGAACCCAAATTACGGGCGCGACGGCCCATATCTGCGACGAATTGCCATTCAGGGTGGAATGGTGCCGCTCACGAAAATGTTACCGAACAAGATGGCTAAGCAATTTCCCTATCCGAAGTCTACGAGCGCGCATCCCGTGGCATGCCTAGTCAGATCCGTCGTGCCCTGAACTCTTGATATATTGCGGGTTATCCCACACCGAGTTGGCATCGGGCGGATCGGTGTGCCGCAGCAACTCCTCGCCAACCATCCTCAGAAACATCAACTCGGAAACGACGGTTTCCGGAAAACCCTGCCGGTCGCCCCGGTCATCCAGCAGCAGGTGGTCTATGTAATCCGGAAACTTGGGGTAGCCCCATTCCAGCGCAATCTCTTCGACGAGGCGGGGAAAGTGTTTTTCCAAATCCGTGATGCTATCTTGATTGCTCATTTGATCCTCATTCACCAAAGTGCCTCACATCTTATTCTATTCCTGCAGTGGTGATCTTCCAACGGCGAATACAGAGGCAGCTCTAACCCCATTCGACAAAACTACGGTATGCCACCGACAGGTGATGCCCTGCCCAGTCAGGGCGCTGGCTGTTCTTCCAACATTTTTATTTGCTTTTGCAGGATGCCGACTTTGCGGTCTATGTCGGTAATGGCGGGATGAGCATTTGTATACGTCTTGGACAATCCATCGCGTTGTTTTTGCAATAAATCAATCTGGGCCTGCAATTCCTCCTTACTGCGGTATGGACGTTGCACCGAGTTGGGACGAACTTCCAGATTTTCCACACGCCGCTCCAAGTTAGAAAGGCGGTCTGTCACTTCAGTTTGAGGCCGGGGTGCCTGAGTGTTGGCGCACCCCACAACGAGCGTGGCGCACGCACCGAGAATCAAGTGCAGCGGACGGAAGCAAATCCCCATAAAACCTCCTCAAGATAGCCGCGCCGCGGCTGCATTATTTACAACGACACCCCTGTTATTTTGCTCAGGGGGTAATTACTCGTTGCGATAGGCGAAGACCAGGGCCCATGCTCCAGCCGAGCAGGTCCAGGCGATAATTTTGTAGATGAGTGCCTTGAACACCAGCCAATCCATCTGCAGAATAATCGCGAACGCGGTCAAATTGAAAGCGATGACCGCAAACAACAAGAAATATGGAAACTTGATCATGGACTAAAGCGCTCCCTGGTACGGGCACATGGCCCAAGTCGCAACAACGGACGACGGGGCAATTATACCTGCAGATCGAAGGGGGAGTTAAATCGAAAACAGACAAAAAAACGCCCGCACTAGGCGGGCAAAAACTACTAAACGAGGATGTGAGTGGCAATTATGAAATGAGCCGCTTACAACAAACTTACGCGCCCTCATGCCGGTTGGGCACCTGCGTCGTTAACGCAACATCGCCCTGAATATTAAAGACGAGCAACCCATGGGCTTGACGTAACGCCATTTCCGCCTGCTGCGATGTAGCGCCAACGGAGAAAACAAAACCCAGGTAACTCGCACCTTCCGGCGGCGGCGCGATGATTTGCCCCGGCACGGCGGTGATGACAATGTCGGTCACGCCCGGCACTTGCTTCGCGACTTCCAGATTTTCTGTGCCCAGATAGATGCCGCGCCGGGGAAGGGGAATCATCATCACCCCTGCTGCACCACCTGATTTGATCTCGGGCAGCGGTAAACGTAGCGCCTGGCGCAAAATAACTTCTTCCAGGCTGATTCCCAACGCGTGACGCAGCATGCGGCCGCACAGCCCACCGATGGACCGTGCGGCCACTTCCAACAACCACACCCCCTGGTTGTTTACACGCATCTCGGCGTGAATGGGTCCTTCCACCAAGCCTGCCAGGCCACAGACACGTTCTACCGTAGCGAGTATGTCGTCTTGTATTGGCTGCGGTAGGCGTGATGGCGTGACGTAAAGAGTTTCTTCAAAAAAAGGACCGTCGAGCGGATCGGGTTTATCGAACAGCGCCAACTGGCGCAACTTTCCCTGTTCGAGCATCCCCTCCAGAGCGTATTCCATGCCGGGGATAAAACTCTCGACGATGATACCCAGCTCGGCGGCATCGCGGTCCTCGACAGCCTGGATGTGACGTACACGCTCGACTGCCTGAACCAGCTGCTGGAGATTGTCGGCGCGAATTATGCCGCGACTTGCCGAAAGACGGCGTGCCTTGACCACCACGGGGAAGGTGAATTGCGTGGCCACCTGTGCGGGGTCGGCTCCATCTGGCAGATGGTGAAATTGCGGACAATTGAATTGGTTCTGCTTGAGCAGTTCGCGGAATTCAAGCTTGTCCCGGGTAAGCAGCACTGCGGCCATCGGATTACCCGGCAAATTCCACATCTGACACAAAATCGCGGCCAATTCCAAGCCTGCATCGTCCACGGCGAGCACCGCGTCCGGCGCTTCGGGCAGCAATTGCATCACCTTAGGGACAGCCAGTTCCGGCTGGTCGAATGGGATGGCCAATAGCGGCGCCAGCCCCCAGGACGGCGCCAGGCGATAGCAGTTATCCGCCGCGGAGATGACCTCAATGCCGAGCGCGGCGGCAGCATCGAGAAAGTCCTGGTTGCGATAACTGGCGGCAGGAAGCAGCAGCAGTATTTTTTTCACGCTGTGCTCAGAAGCTTTGAAGTTGCTGCGTGGTTGGTTCCGCACAACAGTACCAAGGCTCGGACAGGCGCGGGATGGCGGTACCGAAATCGGCAGCAGTCAGGTCAGGCGTATTCAGCCCAGCGGCAGCGTGGGCGATCTGCCAGAGCTTCGTGAAGGTCTGGCTGCGGGACAGGTTCTGCGCTTCAGATTCCATCGCACAAGCCTGTACGGCTTGCTGCAGCGCATCCACGCGCGGGTCGAGATGGTGCCAGGGATAACCCAGCAGCTTGGGATCAAAATCCTCGACCCTTTCCTTGAAGCCCGCCAGTTGCAGCAGATAAGAGCCTTCCGGCACCAGCAAACGGATGGATAGTTGCACTGGGGGCACCGCTTCCACCAAATGCAGATCAAGCAAATCACGCAGCAGGTTGAGGTAGCCTTGCAGAGTAGTCCAAGGGTTGAAGGCGACAAAAGTCGGCGCCAGAGCGATGCCTGCCTCCCTGCACAGTGCCACGGCACGCACAAAATCGGCGCGACTGTGGTTCTTGGCCAGATAGTCGAGTATCGCATCGTCCACCGCCTCCACTGCCGAGGTGATAAACAGGCAACCACTGCGCTTGAGTTCGGGCAGCAGTTCGGCGTGGTTGATGAGGTGCTGAATTTTGATGGTAGCGTCGAAAGTCAGCTCGGGGAATTCGGTGTGCAGCGCACGTGCCAGTTTCAAGGCATGGGTCGGGCCGTTGAAAAAATCCGGATCACCGAAAGAAATATGCCTCGCTCCAGCTGCAACTTGTTGCCGGATATCTGCCAGCACGACTTCTACTGGGACGATCCGGAATTTTCCCTGATACACCGGCACGACAGGACAGTGGCGGCATAAATGCTTGCAGCCACGGCTTCCTTCTGCAAAGCCCGCTGTCCGGGTTGTGCCGTCCGTCAGAACCAGATGCGCATAACTGGCAAGTTTTGGCAGCCCGGAACGGTCTGGATTGATGAACTCAATCTTAGTTAGATTGACCACCGGATCAACCTGGACCTCGCATTGATCGCCGCTGCGCAAAGCTTGCGCCAAACGCAGCAGAGCCGGCTCCACTTCGCCGCCCAGTACCGTTCCCACGCCCAGCTCACGCAATAGAAGCTCGTTCATCGGCGCATACAAACCATAGACACACAGGTGCGCTTCTGGAACCAGTTTGCGGATACGCGGAATCGCTTCCAGCGCAATCCGGGTAGCCGTGTGCATACCGACGAAAATCGCCACCAGACCCGCCCCTGCCAGCACATCCGGGTTAAGTTTTTGCAGGGCAAGATCGAGACATGCCACCTCAAATCCGGCTTGCCTTAACCAGGCCGCAGGCTCTGCCAAGGCGAAGGGTTGCCGCCCCAATTCGTAGGGGTTAATGAGCACCGTTTTAAAAGGGGCAACTGCGGTAGTTGCCAGCACATGCTGCTCGGAAAAGGCGATCAGTGTCATTTTCAGGGGATCGAAGGAGAACCAGTAAGGGGTGATGTTACCTGAGCCACACGGCCATAAAAACCATGAGCTTCACACTGGATTCCCGTAGGCCCTCAACCCAGCTTCACCGCATGCTCGCGCGTGGAGTGGAACTGCACTTTCGGCCAGCGTTCCTGCGTCAACTTCAGGTTCACGCCAGACGTAGCGAGGTAAGCCAGATTGCCGGCAGCGTCATGCGCCACGTTAAGGGCCAGGTGCTTTTCGAAATCTTCCAGCATCTTCGAGTCGTCGCAGGTCACCCAGCGCGCGGTGTGCGTGCTGGTGCCCTCGAACACTGCATCCACGCCGTATTCTCCCTGCAGCCGGTGCGCCACCACCTCGAACTGCAACACACCGACCGCGCCCAGGATCAAATCGCCGCCGGAGATCGGCTTGAATACCTGCACCGCACCCTCCTCGCCCAATTGCTGCAAGCCTTTGTAAAGCTGCTTCACCTTGAGCGGATTGCGGATGCGCACACTGCGGAACAACTCTGGCGCAAAGTAGGGAATGCCGGTGTATTGCAGCATTTCTCCCTCGCTGAAACTGTCGCCGATCTGCATGTTGCCGTGGTTGGGCAAGCCGATGATGTCGCCGGCGTAAGCTTCTTCCACCTGCTCGCGCTGCTGCGACATGAAAGTCACCACGTTGGTCACCTTGACGTCGCGCGCCAAGCGCAGATGGCGGATTTTCATGCCGCGCTCGAAGCGGCCCGAACACACTCGCACGAATGCGATGCGGTCGCGATGCGCCGGATCCATATTGGCCTGGATCTTGAACACGAAACCGGAAAATGCCGGTTCGGCCGGCTCCACCACGCGCACCGTCGCGTCGCGCGGTTGGGGGGGAGGCGCCCAGTCGATCAGGGCATGCAGAATTTCGCGCACGCCAAAATTATTCACGGCCGAGCCGAAAAATACCGGGGTCTGCTTGCCGGCGCGGAACGCATCCAGATCGAAAGGATGAGAAGCGCCTTTGACCAACTCCACTTCCATGCGTAATTGCGCCATCTCCAGCGGAAACAATTCGTCCAGGCGCGGGTTATTGATGCCCTTGATCACCTCGGTTTCCTGTTTGCGTTCAGACTGTCCGGCTTCGAACAACATAATCTCGTCCCGCAACAGGTGATACACGCCGCGGAAACTCTTGCCCATGCCGATCGGCCAGGTCACCGGCGCACACTGGATTTCCAGCACCGATTCGACTTCGTCCAGCAGCTCCAGCGAATCGCGCACTTCCCGGTCCATCTTGTTCATGAAAGTGACAATGGGGGTAGCACGCATGCGGCACACACTGAGCAGTTTGATGGTCTGCTCCTCCACACCCTTGGCCGCGTCGATCACCATCAACGCCGAGTCCACCGCAGTCAACACACGGTAGGTGTCCTCGGAAAAATCCTGGTGGCCCGGGGTGTCGAGCAGGTTGATCACATGTTCGCGGTACTCGAACTGCATCACCGAACTGGCCACGGAAATACCACGCTGCTTCTCGATATCCATCCAGTCCGACGTGGCATGACGGGTGCTCTTGCGCGCCTTGACCGTACCCGCGAGCTGGATCGCGCCGCCGAACAACAACAGTTTTTCGGTGAGTGTGGTTTTACCAGCGTCCGGGTGGGAGATGATGCCAAAGGTGCGACGGCGTGCCACCTCGCGAGCGATGGCGGGGTGAGCAGTCGTTTTGGGAGCGATTTCTGAGGTCATGCTTGGGTACGTAAAAAGGGGGCAATTCTACGCATATATGGGGGTGAAGTCTAATCAAATCAATCGCCTCCGCCGCCACTAACGGTGCGGCTTCAGGGGCAAATCAGCTTTGCCGTTCGGCGTCAAGACTCTACTTGCCGCGCATTGCTGTAGTTAAGTCTAGAAACACCGAGTAACCTGATATCCAGTAAGGATAATTTAAGAACATCCACAGATGCTGTGGATAACTCTGTGGATAGCACTGTTAAAAATAGGTAACCTGTTTGACACAAATCATTTTTTTTTACTGACCAAAACTTGGGCTTTATACGTAACACAATGTTATATATAAATTTTGTAAAAGTTTAAAAGGTGAGAAAGAATCTTATTTCCTGCCGAACCGAGTAGGGATTCAGGGCTTTGTCAATGTGCATAAGTGAAATTATTTCACGGCCTCGAAGGGGCGCTGGAGGAATGACATTGACAGGACCAATGTTGGTTCCCGTGGCTTAGCAGGTGCCGGTTTGTGTATGATGAGCGCTGTAGCTGTATGCGAAATTAAATGACTGTGAAAGGATGAGGAAATGAAAACCTTGCAATGTCTCATATGCGGATTTATCTACCACGAAGCGGCAGGCTTGCCCGAAGAAGGTATCCCGGCTGGAACGCGTTGGGGAGACATCCCGGAAAGCTGGTCTTGTCCAGATTGCGGTGTAGCCAAGTCCGATTTTGACATGATAGAAGTGTGAGCATGGGCAAATAGGTAGAGCAAGCAATGGATCCCATCGTCATCATCGGTAGCGGTCTCGGTGGTTACACCGTAGCGCGGGAACTACGCAAGCTGGATCAGAACGCGCCACTCACCCTGATCACCGCCGATGACGGGCGCTTCTATTCCAAGCCGACGCTGTCCACAGCATTGGCATCCGGCAAGACGCCGGAAGCGCTGTCGCTGAGCGATGCTATCAAGATACAAGGCCAGCTGAATGCCGTAGTCCGCACCCACACAAACGTCCATGCCATCGATACGGCGACGCACACACTCAGTCTGGACGGCGAGACATTACGCTACAGCAAGCTGGTGCTGGCGCTGGGAGCGGATCCAATACGACCGCGACTGGAAGGTGATGCGGCATATGCCGTGCTGTCAGTAAACGACCTGACTGATTACACCCATTTCCGCGCCGCGCTAGTCGGCACGCACCGCATTGCCATCATTGGCGGAGGCTTGATCGGCTGCGAATTCGCCAACGATCTGGCGAGCGTGGGCTTTGAAGTCACCGTAGTCCACTTTGCCCCCTATCCCCTCGACCGGTTGCTGCCACCACCAGCTGGCGAAGCCGTGCTCCACGCATTGCAACGGGCCGGAATTAAATGGCATCTGAATGCCCAGGCAGTCGCCGTCCAGCGCGACGGGGCGTTTTATAAGCTGGTTATGGCGGATGGCTCTGAAGTAGAAACTGATTTAGTGCTCTCGGCAATTGGCCTGAGACCACGCACGAACTTGGCCGAAGCTGCCGGAATTCTTACCCATCGGGGCATTGCAGTAAATCGCTACCTTGAAACCAGCGCGCAAGACGTTTATGCATTGGGCGACTGCGCCGAAGTCGAAGGATTGTTGCTGCCTTATGTCATGCCGCTGATGCAGGCAGCCCGTGCTCTCGCCAAGACTTTGGCGGACAACCGCACGGCGGTGAATTACCCGGCCATGCCGGTAGTGGTGAAAACGCCCGCCTGCCCGGTGGTGGCGGCCCCACCACCGGAAGATATTGTAGGTGAGTGGGAGTTCGAGGCATCCGAAGACGGTCTGTGCGGCTTATTCCACGACAGCGAAAAAAAGCTGCGGGGTTTTGTGCTGACCGAAAAGGAAATTTCGCGCAAAAACATCCTGGTACAACAACTGCCGGACTATCTGAATTCGTAGGGCAGGCATTCCCACATAGGAAAAGCCTCTAAGCCACCTGCGCCAGCAATTTGGCAAACGCCTCATCAAACAGCTTAACCCCTTCCGTCTGCAACTGCTCGCCCACTGCATGCATGTCGATTCCCACTTCGACCAGGGTAAGAAGCTGCGCCCTGGCTTCTTCTACTTCCTGTTCCAGCGTAAGCGCGGCCTTACCGTGGTCGCGGAACATGGCGATGGTGGCATCCGGCACGGTGTTGATCGACTCCGGGCCGATCAGTGGTTCCACGTACAGCACATCGCTGTAGGCCGGGTTTTTGGTGCCGGTACTGGCCCATAACGGATATTGCGGGCGGCAGCCAACCTTGGCCAGCTCAGCAAACGCCGGGCCATGGAACAATTCCTTGTAGCGCTGGTAAGCAGTCTTGCACATGGCCACCGCGCTTTTGCCGCGCAACGCAAGCGCCTGGGGCGTGCCTATGGCTTCCAACTGCTTATCCACCAAGGTGTCCACCCGGCTCAGAAAAATACTGGCGACCGCTTTCACCTTGCGCGGGTCTCCACCGTCATTCACCCACTGATGCAGACCGCGGATGTAAGCCTGGGCGACCTCGACTTGGTGGTGCAACGAGAACATCAGAGTGATATTGACGCTCACCCCCTGGGCGACAATACGTTCGCACGCCTTGATCCCTGCTGGGGTGGCGGGCACCTTGATCAACAGATTATCGCGGCTCACCCCTGTGGCCAGACGCAAGGCCGCGGCAACCGTACCCGCTTCATCGTGCGCAAGCTTGGGGGATACTTCCAGGCTAACATAACCATCGTCGCCGTTAGTCTTGTCGTACACCGGCCGCAGAAGGTCGCAGGCCGCCTGCACATCCGGAATCACCAACGTCTCATAACGCTGCTCTGCATCGAGATTGCCAGATTTGAGCCTGGCCAAGTCTTCGGCGTAGTAGGGGCTTTCGGCAAACGCCTTCTGGAAAATGCTGGGATTGGAAGTCACGCCGGATATGCCATCTTCATCAATCAGGCGCTGTAACTCCCCTTCCCGCAACAACGTACGCGAGAGGTTATCCAGCCAGATGCTTTGTCCTAGGCGGCTGGCTTCAAGTAGTGGGCTCATTCGATTCTCCTGTCGGTGGGTGCGACTGCGTTTGCCCAATAGGTTTAACAGCCATGCCGTCTAAACTACGGCCCATATTGAAAAAGCTTTAGACCAAGTTTAGTATGAATTGCCCCCTTGTCAGCGACAAATCATGAACGTAATCGGGTAACATAATGACACTGAACCAATCTCGGGGAACGCTCATGAAATGGCTTGCTACTGTATTTATTATGCTGTCTGTTAGCACGGGTGCTGCACTGGCCGGAGACATGGCGACTGGGGTCGGCAAGGTTGATCCGATGGAACTGCTTGGCGCCATCGCCGACCGCGACACACCTACTGCGCTTGCCCTGCTGCAAGCGGGCGTCGATCCCAATGCGCATGACGGCGACAACCGCACAGCATTGATGTACGCCGCCGCCAGCGGTCAACTCGAAATCATGAAGGGCCTCCTGGCCCAGCGCGCAGACCCTAATCTGGTCACGCCGGATGGCACAACCGCATTGATCTCGGCGGTACTTTACGGCGACCCGAAAGGCGTGGAATTGTTGCTGCTTGCTGCGGTGAACGTGAACGCCCGCGATGCCAAAGGTTTGACCGCCCTCACCTATGCCCAGGAGCGGTTGCGTATCGCCGGGCCGGGCAAATCATTGCCTGAGGTGCAGTCCTACTCCATGTCCAAGGAATATCAGGCAATCATCGTCATGCTGAAGAAGGTCGGTGCGAAAGAGTAGTCTGAATCGCCCCGGATTAAGTAGGCGCCTGGCGCATCCCAACTCAAGTAAAGTTTAATGTACAAGGGTGCCAATAAGCGAAGCGCTTTGCACCGAACGTTTTCAGGTGCGATAACGATTGCGCACTCCGCAAGCTCAGTAAACCAGCTCTTTAATTAGATCCGGGTGCTTGTCCAGCAGCTTGAACAAATTGATAACCGCCGCCACTGGCTTAGCCTGTCCGCGCTCATAGCGGGAAAAAGCATTTTTTCCCCACCAGCCAATTTCGCGGCTTGAGCCTGGGTGAGTTTTAGCCGCTTGCGAATGGACACCAACTCACTGGCTGCCTGACGATCAACCTGATCCCTGAATGCCAGCCATGCGGCTTCTTCGGCTGCATCGTAAACCAACATTCCCTCGTCGCATTTGTCACAAAACGCCCCACGCACCTTTGCTTGGTAGGGGTGCCCTTTATAATCTTGCGTTACAGTCTTGCGGCCATCATGTAACACCCCCGCCGCACAAATTGGACACGCCTGCCCGTTCCATTTGCTCTTCATCTCATCGCTCCTTCTGACATTATGCTTGAGCATGACAATCACCACCCGATGCTGCCATCAAAAGCATTAAGCCTGTGACAAGAGGCTTTCGTATGGAATGTGCAACCCATCGTGCAGTCGCTTTACCATTTGCAGGGTGAGTCGTCGCTTGTTGTTTAATACCTCAGACACACGACCACTTGAGCCAATAAATGGCTCAAGGTCTTTTTGAGTGAGTCCCTGCTGCTCCATTCTGAATTTGATGGCTTCGACCGGATCAGCGGCATTGATGGGGAAATGCTTGTGTTCATAGGCTTCGATCAGGGTGGCGAGGATTTCCATTTCATCTGCCGCAGCCGTTCCCTCTTTTGCCTGGAATACTTTTTCCAGCCGTTTGAATGCGGCACGCAAGTCATCATCGTTCCGTATTGGCTTAATATTCATTGACGCTCTCCACATTGATTTGATCATACTGCGCATGGGTACCAACAAATTTGACCCACGCGATCCCTGCTTGATATTGCATTTCTACAACGAGGCGATATTTATTACCCGCGATGTTGAATACGACACGGTTGTTCCCACAAATACTCGCGCTCCTGTACTGATCTTTTATGTCCTGCGGAGTTTTCCAGTCTGCTTTGATCGCTTCATCGTGCCAACTTCGCAAAGCTCCCGCGGAATCAGCGCATCGCGGCTGGCTCCAGAATTTGACCAGCGTACTCTTGGCAATTACCCGCATTTATCACCTCCCAATTTGGGAGATTGTAGTCGGGGCGCTTGTTGTGGTCAATGAACTTGACCTAAAAATGAAGTATCCTGGGGCAATCGCCGTGGGCGGGTTCAACGCCTTTTCAAGATATCGCGCTTGCAACCCTCAAAGCTACGCCGCGATTTTAATTATTCTTCGCTCTAATTTTGACGATGCGTTCTCACCTTCTGTGGCGCCCAACAAGCGTTAGGGCTTCTACCACTTCACCACATGCACATTCGTCAACGTGCGTCCCAAAAATCGCTCCCCTATGGTCTGAAACCGCAGCGGCACGTCGGTGACGTGAAAGTCGTAGCGGGGTGGGGTGCGTTGCGGGTTGGCGAGGTTCATATCGGCGAGTAGGGCCGCGGTCTGCTCCGCCATGGCTTCGGCGGAATCCACCAGCGTCACGCCGCTGCCCACCACTTCCTGCAGCAGGGGTTTCAATAGCGGATAGTGGGTGCACCCCAACACCAGCGTATCGATGTGTTGTGCCAGCACCGGCTTCAGGTATTCCTGTGCGGTGAGCCGGGTGACTTGATGATCAAGCCAGCCTTCTTCCACCAACGGCACGAACAACGGGCAGGCCTGCGAATAAATCCGGATGTCCGGCTCGTACTGGTGGATGGCGCGGGCATAGGCGTTGCTGTTGACAGTGGTGGGAGTGCCGATGACGCCGATCTTGCGCGCCTGACTGCCGGCGATGGCGGCCAAGGCGCCGGCGTCGATCACGTCCAGTACCGGCACCGGGGAAAGGTCCTTGACCATGCCGGACGCCACCGCTGCCATGGTATTGCAGGCGATGATGAGGAGCTTGACCTCTTTTTCCAGCAGGAATTCGGCGATCTGGGTGGTGTAGTGGGCGATGGTCTCGACCGACTTCACGCCATAGGGGACGCGCGCGGTGTCGCCGAAATACACGATGTTCTCGAATGGCAGGCGCTCCATCATGGCACGCACCACGGTGAGGCCGCCGATGCCGGAGTCAAATACGCCGATGGCGCGGGAGGGGTCGATGTTCATGGCAGCTTTGGATTGGAGAAAGTGTTTATTTTACCTGCTTCGAGCAACACATACTGTTTCGGCTTGATGAAGGATTTAATCCAGTCTGCAATTGCACTCGCCAACTCCCGTTCCAGCCCGACAAGGCCGTGTCCAGGTGCTGGTTTGCATGGGTCGTCCGCGCTGGCTTTGCCCCTGACTGCGAACTGCTCGGCCTTGGGCGAATTTTTAAGGCGTGCGAGAAATTCCGCAGATGCGGCGTCATCAGATGGGCGACACAAGTCAGCCGCTTTGTGCATGACCACTGCCGGCACGCGCACCTCGTCCAGTTTCCCTGAAAATGTCCCCGCCAAGGGCGCACCGGAGGGAAAAACGACGCCGTCGGGATGATCCTTCCCCAAACCTACCGCACCGTTGAGCACGGATGTCGCGCCGCTGCTGACCCCGGCCAGCCATAGCGGGAGCCCCGACGTACCACGCAAAGATGTGATGACTGCGCGGATGTCTTCAGTGTGCTCAGCGCTTTCGCGGTAATTGCCGAGCGGCGCAGTTTGTTTGTCCGAGGGCAGATCGACGATAGCAATCGTGAGCCCCGCCTCCACCAGCAGCGGACTAATGCGCACCAATAAACTTGACCCACCCCAGCCGAAAGCGCCGTCCTCGGTGATGGCTAACGGTCGCTCCCCTCCGGCGAACAGCAGCAGCGTCGCCACCGGCCGCTGCGGTGTGACGAGCAGGACGCGCACAGTGACGCCGGGACGGGATGGAATGTCCATCAACCGCACCTTGGGAGGCGCTGCATAAGCCAAAGGATGGGCGAGCAGCGCAAGGAGTAAAAGCAGTTTTTTCATGATGTCTTTTGCAAGTGGCGGGCCAGCGCCCATGCCACATGTTCACGCACCAGCAGCGAAGGGTGATCGGCGCGGGTTCTCAAGGCGGCAATCACTTCCGGTGTCGCAGGCGCATTGCCCAACCCCACAGCGAGGTTGCGCAACCAGCGTTCGTGGCCGATGCGGTGGATCGCACTGCCTGCAAGCTTATCGTGAAATTCCGCCTCGCTCCAGGCGAACAATGTGGCCAGATCGACGTCATCCAGACCATGGCGCACATGGAAATCCGTTTCCTTTGTGGTTTGCGCAAAACGGTTCCACGGGCAAACCAGCTGGCAGTCGTCGCAGCCATACACCCGGTTGCCGATCAACGGGCGCAATTCCTCGGGGATGGCGCCTTTGAGTTCGATGGTCAGATAGGAAATGCAGCGCCGGGCATCCAACCGGTAAGGCGCGATAATGGCCTGCGTCGGACAGATATCGATGCAGCTATGGCAAGTGCCGCAATGGTCTTCCAGCGGAAGATCGAGCGGCAACGGCAAGTCGGTATAAATTTCCCCCAGAAAAAACCACGAGCCATGCTCGCGGCTGAGCAGCAGGGTGTGTTTGCCGCGCCAGCCCAACCCCGCCAGCTGCGCCACTTCCACCTCCATCACCGGCGCGCTGTCGGTGAATACGCGGTAACTGAAAGGGCCGGCCTCTGCGGCAATCCTGTCCGCCAACTGTTGCAAACGACTGCGCAGCACCTTGTGGTAGTCGCGCCCCAAGGCATAGCGCGCGAGATAGGCTTTGCTGCCGTCCTCCAGCACGGCCTGGCTGTCCCGCGCCGCAGGGGGGCGGTAATCCATGCGCACGCTGATGATGCGGCGTGTACCCGGCAGCAATTCCGCCGGCCGGGCGCGCTTGGTGCCGTGTTTTGCCATATAATCCATCTCACCGTGCAGACCCGCCGCCAGCCATTGTGCCAAGCCGGTTTCCGCCGCGCCAAGCGCAACGTCGCTGATGCCGACGGCCTGGAAGCCAAGCTCCCGGCCCCAAGCCTTGATCTGTGCGGCAAGCCGGTGCAAATCAATATCAGCAGAATTTTCGGGTGAATTCATTGATGCCTCTGAAGCATTCTTTGACAAGGTGGCGTAGGTGCTCCTCCCCTTTCAAGGGGGAGGCTGGGAGGGGGATGGGGTACATGAGAGGGTACATTTATTGGCGCTCCGACCCTATCCCCACCCTAACCCTCCCCTTGAAGGGGAGGGAATTTTGTAACAACCGAATACTGTTCATAGGCATAAAATCATTTGCATAACACCAATCATACCCAGCCAAGCACCAAAATGACATTGCATCTCGCGGATGAAGCTGCCACTGCGGCATTAGGCGCGCAACTGGCGCGGGCGCTGGCACCGGGACTGGTCATTTACCTTTCAGGCAACCTCGGCGCAGGCAAGACTTCGCTGGTGCGCGCCGTGCTGCGCGGCCTCGGCTATACCGGAAAAGTTAAAAGCCCGACCTTTACACTGGTCGAACTTTATGTTATTTCTAACTTAACGATATATCATTTTGATTTGTATCGGTTCAACGATCCAGAAGAATGGCAAGACGCAGGGTTTCGCGACTACTTCGGCACCCACGCCGTGTGCATGGTGGAATGGCCGGAAAAAGCCGCAGGCGTGTTGCCCCAGGCGGATCTTCGCATCACCCTGCAGATTCAGGATTCAGGCCGAAGCGCCGAAATAAAAGCAAATACGGAAGCGGGCAAGCTATGCTTAATGCTGCTACAGGAGACTGGTTGAAGCGACCGCTGATTGGCGCGGTGCGGCGTGCTGGCTGGCGCTGGCTGGCTTTGCTTGTATTATGGCTGCTTGCGTTGCTACCGGCGCTGCTGGCATGGACTCCAGCTTCGGCAGCCACTACCGTCAGTTCCGCACGCGTCTGGCCGGCAGCCGATTACACGCGGCTCACGCTGGAAGCCAACGCCCCCATCGAATACAAATTTTTCAGCATTAATAATCCTTCCAGATTGGTGCTCGACCTGGAAGGGGTGGATGCCAATGCTGCTCTGGAAAGCCTGGCTAGCAAAGTATCTCCCGCCGATCCCTACATCAAGCTGGTCAGGGTTGGTCGCTTCAAGCCGGGAGTCATGCGGCTAGTGCTGGAATTGAAGGCCGAGGTCAAGCCCTCGGTTTTCACCCTCAAGCCAGTAGGTGAATACGGCCACCGGCTGGTATTGGACATCTATCCACTCCAATCGCTCGATCCCTTGATGGCACTGTTGCAAGTCCCCGATGCAAAAATTGCTGCGCTGGGTGGGCCAACCACACCGGATAAAGCCAGCGCAGAAAAAGGTCCTGCCGCACCGACCGAACCGGTCATAACCGCTGCCAAGCCGACTGAAATTCCGCCCCCAGCGAGCACATCCGAACCCACCAAGGGCGTAGATGAAAAGTTCGCTAAAGCAGAGCCGCCACGCAAAAAAACGCGCCTTGAATTCACTCGCCTGGTCATCATTGCGATTGACGCCGGGCATGGCGGTGAAGATCCAGGCGCGCATGGCCGGGAGGGTTCCAACGAGAAAGACGTGACCCTCGCCATTGCCCGCAGGCTCAAGGATAAAATTGATGAGGAACCCAACATGCGCGGCGTACTGATTCGCGACGGGGACTATTTCATCCCCCTGCATGGCCGGGTGGTGAAGGCGCGCAAGCTCCACGCCGATCTGTTCGTATCGATCCACGCCGATGCATTCATCAAACCCGATGCCCGTGGCTCTTCGGTTTTCGCCTTGTCTGAGCGCGGTGCTACCAGCGCTGCAGCGCGCTGGCTGGCGAAAAAGGAAAACGATGCGGACCTGATCGGCGGCGTCAATCTCGACGTGAAAGACCCCTATCTGGCGCAGACCCTGCTCGACCTTTCCCAGACCGCTACTATCAGCGACAGCCTCAAGCTAGGCAAAGCGGTGTTGTCCGAGCTGGGCGAGATCAATACTCTGCACAAGGGCGCGGTGGAACAGGCAGGATTCGCCGTGCTCAAGTCGCCGGACATCCCTTCGATCCTGGTGGAAACAGCGTTCATCTCCAACCCGGAAGAAGAACGCAAACTGACTGACAACGCCTACCAGGACAAGCTGGCTGATTCCATACTGTCTGGTCTCAAACGCTATTTTTCCAAGAACCCGCCCCTGGCCAGATCCAAGGTGGCGCAGAATCCCTGATCCTGAATTCGGCAGTTGGGGGGCAGAAACGTAGCTCCCTCATCCCCGACCCTTCTCCCGGAAAGGAGAAGGGAGCTAATCCACACAATCCGAAGCGGTACTCAGGTTGGCAGGCCGGACCTAGTACAAGCCGGTATAATGTCGCTCTATGCCGACCATCCAGCTCCTCCCCGATGTACTTATCAACCAGATCGCTGCCGGCGAAGTGGTGGAACGACCCGCCTCTGCCCTGAAAGAGTTGCTCGAAAATTGCCTGGACGCAGGGGCGAGCGAGGTTGAAGTCCGCCTGGCCGAGGGTGGCTGCAAACTGCTGCAAGTGACGGATAATGGTGGCGGCATCGCCAAACAGGATTTGCAGTTGGCGCTGGCCCGCCACGCCACCAGCAAGATTGCCAGCCTGGAAGACCTGGAGCGTGTAGCCAGTCTCGGCTTCCGTGGGGAAGCTTTGGCCAGCATCGCGGCAGTGTCGCGCCTGCGTTTGGCAAGCCGGCGCCAGGATGGAAAACATGCCTGGCAAGTGACGGTCGAAGGCGGTCATGCCGCAGCGCCCGAACCGGCAGCGCTGGCCGCCGGCACTGTGGTGGAAGTACGCGATCTCTATTTCAATACCCCGGCACGGCGTAAGTTCCTCAAAACTGAAGCCACCGAATTTGCGCATTGCGATGAAACCTTCAAACGCATCGCGCTATCGCGCCCAGATGTTGCCTTTACCCTGCAGCACAACACGCGCGCCCAATCACATTTACGCCGCCAGCCGGGCAACCCGGAACAGCGCGTTGCGGCCGTGCTGGGCGAGGAATTTGCTCAGTCCGCAATCAGCCTCGACGAGCAGGCAGCAGGCCTGCGCCTGTGGGGCATGGCGGGCGTGCCGGCGTTTTCACGCGGCAACCGTGATTACCAATATTTTTTCGTCAACGGCCGTTTCGTGCGCGACAAGCTGGTAGCCCACGCCCTGCGCGAAGCCTACCGCGACATCCTGCACCATGAGCGCCACGCCGCGTTTGTGTTATTTCTGGAGCTGGACCCGCAGTTAGTGGATGTCAACGTGCATCCAACCAAAACCGAAGTGCGTTTCCGAGATGGCCGTGCAATCCACCAGTTCATCTACCACACCCTGAACAAAGCCCTCGCGACATCGGCCGGGGCCAAACCGTTGCCTGGACCAGCCGCCCATATCCAGCCCCACGGTCAGGATGCGATGCGCACAGCGCAGCCCTTCACCTACCCTTCCGGTACCCAAAGCAGTATGCGTTTCAACGCAGGCGAGTCTGCCGGTTTTTACCAGACCTTGTTTGGCGCCGCCCCCAGTTACCAGCCGGAATCAGGGCTTGCGGTTGCTGAAAGAGATGAGGAAGTACCGCCGTTGGGTTTTGCCTTGGGGCAGCTGCTGGGCATCTACATCCTGGCACAAAATACGCAAGGGCTGGTGGTGGTGGATATGCACGCCGCGCACGAACGGGTCATGTATGAAAAAATAAAATCGGCACTGGACCAGCAGGCGATTGCCATGCAGCCTTTATTGATTCCGGTGACGTTTAACGCCGATAAGCTGGACGTCGCTTCGGCGGAAGAAAGCGCCGAGGTATTGCGCGAACTGGGTTTCGAGATCGCCCCTCTCTCCCCTACCGCCCTGGCCGTGCGCGCGGTTCCCGCCATGCTGCAACACGCCGATGCGGCACAACTGGCGCGTGACCTGCTGAAAGACTTGCGCGAGTTCGGCGCCAGCCGTGTGCTCACCGAACGCCGCAATGAGCTGCTCTCCACCATGGCCTGTCACGGCGCAGTGCGTGCCAACCGCAGCTTGACCCTACCGGAGATGAATGCCCTGTTGCGCGAGATGGAAACCACCGAACGCTCGGGGCAGTGCAACCACGGCCGCCCCACCTGGTTCCAGGTGACACTGGCGGAACTGGACAAAATGTTCATGCGCGGTCAGTAGCGGATACGACTCGCCATGAATCCGGCGCACCTGAAAGACCTGCCCCCGGCGATACTCCTGCTGGGCCCGACTGCCTGCGGCAAGACAGCCCTGGCTGTGGAGCTGGCGCAGCGCCTGCCAGTTGAAATCATCAGCGTCGATTCCGCCATGGTGTACCGCCACATGGACATCGGCACCGCCAAACCGGATGCCGCCACGCTGGCTGCTGCGCCCCATCATCTGATCGATCTCATCGCGCCGACGCAAAGCTACTCCGCCGCGCAGTTCTGCCGCGACGCCCTGCGTCTGATGGGTGACATCACGGCACGCGGAAGGATTCCCTTGCTGGTGGGCGGCACCATGCTGTACTTCAAGGCACTGCGCGAGGGCTTGAGCGACCTGCCGCAGGCCGATCCGGCACTACGCGCAGAGCTTGAACTCAAAGCCGACAAACTGGGCTGGCCAGCGCTGCATGTCGAATTGGCGCAACTAGACCCGGCCACCGCAGCACGCCTGGAACCTAACGACGCCCAACGCATCCAGCGCGCCCTGGAAGTCTGCCTGCTCAGCGGCGAACCGATGTCCGCCTTATTTGGCCGGCAACAAGCGCTGCCGCTACCCTACGACATCACCGCCATCGCCCTCCAGCCAAGTAACCGTGCCGTACTGCATGGCCGCATTGAACAGCGCTTCCGGGCAATGTTGCAACAGGGGCTGGTGGATGAGGTGCAATGGCTGCGCGGACATTATGAGCTGACCTCCAACCTGCCGTCGATGCGCTGCGTCGGCTATCGCCAGGCCTGGCAATACCTGGATGGCGAATTGGATAACACCGCTCTGTGCGACAACGGCATCGCCGCCACACGCCAACTGGCCAAACGGCAATTGACTTGGCTGCGGTCTATGCAGGGCATTGAAACTTTCGATTGCCTGGCTGCAGATTACGGTTCACAGGTGCAAGCTTGCTTGCGGCAACGTCTAGCATTGTAATGTCGCGGAAATACAGGATATTCATGCGTCATGCCGCTTGAGTTTTTTCTGAAAAATTGGTGCTAGACACTAGTATTGCCAAGTTATTTTTGCAATACTGCGACATTACTTGTTGTTGATACCCGCACTCGGAAATTAAGGCCATGCCACAAAATAATATGAGTGAACGGCGCCAGACCATCCGCTCTCCTTTCCACAGCAGTGGATTTGCGATGCTGAATGGGGAACGGCTGGATTTCAAAACTCACGACGTTTCCCTCGGCGGCAGCCTGGTGGAACTTGACCATCAACTCCCACTGGAAGCCGGAACGGAACTGGATCTGCATCTCATCGCCGGATTCGGCGCGCGCGCTCGCGTTTGCTGGAGCAGCCGCGACGACGGCGGCAAAACGATGGTAGGCTTCAAGTTCGAGAAACTCGATTTTTCCGAATCGCACCTCGCTTTCACCGCACAGTAATCAACTCCTCCCGAGCGGCTATCCCGCTTCGCTTTTTCCGGTAACCTGTACTTCAGACCTTCCCTTGGCGAAGGTAATTTTCAACCTGTCACCCGGCACGACCTGTGTACTGTCACGAACAATCTCACCCTGCAACGTTTGCGTGATGCTATAGCCCCTTTCCAGCACGGACTGCGGGTTCAGGTGGGTGAGGTGTCCTTGCAACCGTTGCAGGGTCGCGGCGGAATTTTCCATCTGACGCTGCAAGCCATGTTGTATTCGATGCTTCAGATTGTCTTGCTGAGCCAACAATTGATCGAGGTTGGGGCGGCGTGCAGAAAGTTGCTGGGCGAGGCGCTGTGTGCGCCAGCCCTCGCTGTGTAACCGCCGCTGGAAGGCACCACTGAGCCGGTGCTGCAAATGTTGCAGATGCGCCAACTGGTTTTTTAGCCGTTCGCCGGGGTGGGTGAGGCGACGCGCCAGAAAATCCACATGCTGCATGCGCTGCTGGAGTCCACGTTGCAGAGCGTTGCCCAACCCCGCCTCGATGTTTAATAAGCGCCGCTGCAAGTCGACACGGTTTGGGCTGACCATCTCCGCCGCTGCGGTGGGGGTTGGAGCACGTTGATCGGCGACAAAATCGGCAATGGTGACATCGGTCTCGTGCCCCACACCGCACACGATAGGGATAGGGCTGGCCGCGATGGCGCGCGCCACACTTTCCTGGTTGAACTCCCACAAATCTTCAATGCTGCCGCCGCCACGGCACAGAATCAACACATCGCATTCGGCCCGCATCCCTGCGGTTTTAATCGCCTCTGCAATTTTCGCCGCCGCTCCTTCGCCCTGCACTGGCACCGGATAAAGCACGATGGGAAGAGATGGCATGCGTCGGCGCAAGGTGGTCAGCACATCCCGCAGCGCGGCAGCGGAGGGAGAGGTAATTATCCCGACTTGCCTGGGGAAGAAAGGCAACGGTTTCTTGCGGGCGGGATCAAACAGGCCTTCCTGCGCCAGTCGCTGCCTGAGTTTTTCGAAAGCCTCATACAACGCACCCAAACCTGCACGGCGCATGGTTTCAACATTCAACTGAAAATCACCGCGCGCTTCATACAGCGTCGCCAGCGCGCGCACTTCGACCTGCATCCCGTTCGTCGGTTTCCAGTCCAGATACTGACTTTTATTTCTGAACATCACGCAACGCACCTGCGCGTTGGCATCCTTCAGCGAGAAGTAGCAGTGCCCGGAAGAAGCCTGCATGAAATTGGATATTTCCCCACCGATCCAGATGAGGGGAAATGCCTGTTCCAGCAATTCGCGTGCGGTACGGTTGACTTCTGAAACCGAAAGAACGAGGGAGCGGGAGTCGATTTCAGGGGGGAAAAGCATGGGCTGATTGTAGCACTAATCCACAGTCAGACCGGGCTAACGGCAGCCTCTGCTTGAACCATCAAGGGAACTTATTGAAAACATGAGAAATTATTCATGCACTTGTTTTTAAACAATAATATTACAAGCACAAAAAATAATCTCTTGGAAAATTTCGTTCTGTAACGATTACTTAACATTCTTGCGGCCAAGTAATCCACACACTTATCCACAGAACTTGTGGAGAACAAAAAATCCGTTTTCCCGTCAATGGGTAACAGACAAAACATTGGGTATGTGCTGGTTAAGCCTCAATGGCTATCGTTCACCATCGCAGTCGAAAGCGTAGCGCTTAAGCTGCTGTTGTGCACGGGCTCACCGTAGCGTAACAGTTCGTGCGACGAAATTTACGTCCAGCCACTGTCACGCAATTCATAGTGACGAGGCGAGCCCTAATTTGTTAGAATCGCGGCCTAAGTTTCAGGTGCCCGTCCCGCCTTCCGGCGGACGGGTTAAACGGGAAACAGGTGAGCCATCAATTGGCAAATCCTGTGCTGCCCCCGCAACGGTAAGTGAGCGCGAACGCATCAACCAACAAGCCACTGTGGCGTAAGCCATGGGAAGGCGATGCGTTTTTTCACGAGCCCGGAGACCGGCCTGAAGCTGAAACGGAAACGCCGCGGGGTAGCGGTAGGCCGAAACAGCCTTCTTGCGTCATTCCAGCGGCGTTTCCATTGCACTTAACTAACGGCACGCGGGGTTGCATGCCGAACAATGGAAACCATAATGAAATCGCCCTTCAAGCTTAGCCTGATTACTCTTGCCATTCTGGCGCCTGCAGCAGAGGCACTGGCCTCCGAGGAGATACCGCTATACCGCGGCGACGAAATCGTTGTAACGGCCACACGCACGTCACAAACCCCCGATGGAGCCTTGGCTTCGACTACGGTCATCACGCGCAAGGATATCGAACGCAGCCAGGCAGTTTCCGTCCAGGATTTACTGCAAGGACTGCCGGGAGTATCCATTGCCAACAACGGCGGCCCAGGCAAAGCCACCTCTGTATTGCTGCGCGGCACAAATTCCGACCACGTGGTGGTACTGATCGACGGTATCAAGGTAGGCTCAGCCACCTTGGGGACCGCTTCGTTTCAGGATTTCCCGGTGGCTCAGATCGAGCGCATCGAGGTGGTGCGCGGCCCGCTTTCCAGTCTCTATGGTTCCGAGGCCATCGGCGGGGTAATCCAGATTTTTACCCGCAAGGGCGGCGGCGCGTTGACACCTTCCGCCAGCGTTATGCTGGGCAGTTACAACACCAGACAGGCCACGGCTAACCTCTCCGGAGGAGGAGAAAACAGCTGGATTAATATAGGGCTGAGCCAACTGGAGACGGATGGTTTCAACGCTTGCAAAGGCTCGTTGACAGCGGGTTGCTTTACCATCGAACCGGATAAAGACGGTTACCGTAATACTAGCCTTAATTTAGGTGGCGGTTACCGTTTCAAACCTGGCAGTGAAGTCGACTTCCACCTGATGCGCGCCCAGGCACACAATGACTTCGACGGCAGCTCCCAGAACCAGAGCGCGTCCGTGCAGCAAGCCGTGGGCATCAACTTGAAGCACCAGGCCAGCGAGTTGTGGAGTTTTAAACTGTCCGCCGGACAGAGCCAGGATGATTCAGACAACTTCCTTAATGGTGCTTTCAAGAGCCGCTTCGACACCCGCCGCAACACCCTGTCATGGCAGAACGACCTGACTTTGACGCCCGATCATCTTTTTACTCTGGGTCTGGATCGCCAGGAAGATAACGTTTCCAGCACTAAGCTCTATACGGTGACGAGTCGCGACAACACCGGGTTGTTCGCCCAATATCAGGGCAGGTCGGGCAAGCAGGATTTCAAGCTCTCCATGCGCCGGGACAACAATAGCCAGTTCGGCGCCCACACCACCGGCAACGCCGCCTGGGGCCGTGCGCTGATGGATGATCTGCGCGTGACCCTGGCCTACGGCACGGCATTCAAGGCGCCGACTTTTAACCAGTTGTACTATCCCGGTTTCGGCAATCCCAATCTCAATCCGGAACGTTCGCGCAGTCTGGAAGCGGGGCTAAGTGGCAAGGTTGGCTCAGGCCGTTGGTCGCTAAATGCTTTCGAAACGCGGGTAGTTGATCTCATCGGCTTCGATGGCACGACTAATCCGGCAAATGCCTCCGCCCGCATTCGAGGTCTGGATGCGTCTACCGCTCTGCGCCTGGCCGAGTGGGACACTCGTTTGAACCTCACCCTGCAAGAACCTGAAAACCGTTCTAATACCACCAATAAGGGCAAGGTGCTGAACCGTCGGGCGGAACAAAGCCTGCGCCTCGATCTCGACCGTGATTTCGGCCCCTACCGGATGGGAACTACCCTGCGAGCCGAAGGCCGTCGCTACGATAACTTGGCCAACACCACCAAGCTGGCCGGTTATGGCTTGGTGGATTTGCGAGCCGAGTACCGGCTGAGTAAGGATTTGCGGCTCCAGGCCCGTGTCGAAAATCTGTTAGATAAGGACTATGAGACGGTATATCTGTACAATCAGCCAAGCCGTAGCCTGTTCGTGACCCTGCTATATCAACCTGTTAAATAAGGAGCCTGTCATGTTGCCTTTAACCTCCCGCCAGCAATTCACTGTTGGAAGCGTTCTCGTTCTGCTCCTGGTTGCCACACGCGGCCAGCATTTTGCCACCCTGCACAGCTTGCCCGGCGCCTCCTGGGCTGTATTTTTCCTGGCTGGGGTGTATCTGCGCCCGGCATGGATATTCCCCGCTCTGTTGGCGGTGGTAACCGCCATGGACCTGACTCCCTGGCTTATGGGCGAAGGTCAGTTTTGCATTACCACCGCCTATGCATTCCTGTTGCCAGCCTACGGATCTCTATGGTTGGCTGGGCACTGGTATGCCGGACACCATCGCCTGGCTCTTTCGACTTTACTTCCCCTGGGGTTGAGTGCATTTCTAGGTGCCGCAGCTAGTGAGTTGTTCTCCAGCGGCGGTTTCTATTTCTTCTCGGGCCGTTTTGCCGAACCCAACATGATGGAATTCGCTGGCCGGTTGGTCAAATATTTCCCCTCCTATCTAGGCTCGTTTGCTTTCTATGTAGGCATCGCCGCGTTAGTCCACGCCGGCTTTGCTGCCAGCCGTCGCGGTCATACAGCTTCGTGAAGACTGAACCCCAAAAAGGTGACATCACGCAACGCCACAATGCCCGTATGGCGCGCAAGAAAGCGGTGATTGATGCGGGCATCGCACGCGCTACCATTGACCGCGGATTGCTGCTGGTGCTCACCGGTAACGGCAAAGGCAAGAGTTCGTCCGCTTTCGGTATGGTCGCCCGTTCCATGGGACACGGCATGAAAGTGGGCGTTGCCCAGTTCATTAAAAGCCGTACCGACACAGGCGAAGAAGCATTTTTTTGCCGCCACCCCGGCATCGAATGGCATGTGCTCGGCGACGGCTTTACCTGGGAAACCCAGAATCGTGAAAGCGATATCGCTACTGCCCAGCGCGGTTGGCAAGTCGCTCAACGCATGCTGTCCGATCCATCGATCAATCTCGTGGTGCTGGACGAACTCACCTATATGCTGAAATACGGCTATCTCGAACAGGATGCCGTGCTGCATGACATCGCTAACCGCCCGCCCATGCAACACGTCGTCGTCACTGGGCGCGGCGCCCCGCCTGCGTTGATCGAACTGGCCGACACCGTATCTGAAATAGCCGATGAAAAACACGCCTACCGCGCGGGGGTCAAGGCGCAGAAGGGTGTGGACTTGTGACGGAACTGCGTCGCTGTCCGGCACTGTTTATCAGCGCCCCCGCATCCGGCCAGGGCAAGACCGCCGTAACTGCCGGCCTGGCGCGGCTGCACCGCAATTTGGGTCGCCGCGTGCGTGTCTTTAAAACCGGCCCGGACTTTCTCGACCCCATGATTCTGGAGCGGGCATCGGGCGCTCCCGTATACCAACTGGACTTGTGGATGGGCGGCGAGGCGCATTGCCGGCAACTACTGTTCGATGCAGCTGGGGAAGCCGATCTGATCCTGATCGAGGGCGTCATGGGCCTGTTCGATGGGGCGCCATCCAGCGCCGATCTGGCCGCTCTATTCGGCATTCCCGTACTGACAGTGATCGACGGCTCCGCCATGGCGCAGACCTTTGGTGCGGTCGCGCACGGTCTGGCGCATTACCGTTCTGGGTTGTCCTTCGCTGGGGTGCTGGCCAACAGGGTGGGCAGTCCCCGCCACGCGGACATGCTGCTGAACAGTTTGCCTGCCGGTTTGACCGGGTTCGGCGCAATCTTCCGTGATCCTGCCATCACCCTCCCCGACCGTCATCTCGGGCTGGTACAGGCCGACGAGATCGCTGATCTCGATGTGCGCATCAACCTCATGGCCGAGAAAATCGGCGTCACCGCCCTGGCTGAATTGCCGCCGCCCGTGGCCTTCTCCCCCGCGCCACCCGCGATGCCTGTCCCTCCGCTCTTGGCCGGAAAACGTATAGCCGTGGCCCGCGATACTGCGTTCTCTTTTCTCTACCCGGCTAACCTCGATATGCTGCGTGCCTTGGGGGCGGAACTGAGTTTTTTCTCACCGCTCACCGATGCCATCCTGCCAGATGCCGACAGCCTCTACCTTCCCGGCGGCTATCCCGAACTGCATTTACAGCGCTTGCAAGCCAATTACAGCATGAGCGAATCCATCCGCGCCCATCATGCGGCGGGCCAGCCTATCCTGGCCGAGTGCGGCGGTATGCTCTACCTGCTGGAATCCCTCGCCGATAGCGAGGGACAGCACGCGGAAATGGTTGGCCTGCTGGCTGGTCAAGCCGCCATGCAGAAACGTCTCACCGCATTGGCGCTGCAAGCAGTGCAATGGCCCGAAGGCGAGTTGCGCGGGCATACCTTCCACCATTCACGGTTGGAAACGAAGCTGGCGCCTGTTGCGCGAGGGAGTTGCCCCAACGGTGGCGCAACCGCCGAGGCAGTGTTTAGGGATCAGGGGTTAACCGCCTCCTATGTTCACTTTTACTTTCCATCCAATCCGGTGGCCGTGGCGGGGTTATTCTTGCCATGAGTGACGAGGATCACTGCTACAGCGAGGCCGACCGCGCTGCCGTCTATCGCGCCATCGCCGAGCGCCGCGACATGCGCCACTTTCGGACTGACCCAGTGGCAACAGACACCCTGCAGCGCCTGCTGGAAGCTGCACACCGAGCACCCAGCGTGGGGCTGATGCAACCCTGGCGCTTTATCCGCATTACGCGGGCCGATTTGCGCCAGCGCATCCATGCTTTGGTGGAGGCCGAGCGGCGACGGACCGCTGAAGCCCTCGGCGAGCGTCAGGAAGAATTCATGCGCCTCAAGGTCGAAGGCATCCTCGACTGCGGAGAACTGTTGGTGGCCGCACTGGCGGACGGACGTGAACGCCACATCTTCGGTCGACGCACGCTGCCGGAGATGGATCTCGCCTCGGTCGCCTGCGCTATCCAGAACCTGTGGCTCGCCGCGCGGGCGGAGGGATTGGGGCTAGGCTGGGTATCGTTATTTGACCCCGAAGCACTGGCAAGTCTGCTTGCCATGCCGCCCGGCAGCAAGCCCGTCGCCATCCTCTGCCTGGGGCATGTCGAAGCATTTTACCCCGCGCCCATGCTGGAGATGGAGGGGTGGACTCAGGGGCGGAAACTTGAAGATATGGTGTTTTCCGATGCCTGGGGCAATTCTGAATGAAGGAACTGATCCTTGGCGGCGCCCGCTCCGGTAAAAGCGCCTTGGCGGAGCGTTTCGCCGCAGAGAGCGGGCTGGACGTCATTTACATTGCCACAGCCACCGCTGGCGATAGCGAGATGGCGGAACGCATTGCCCACCACAGCGCTCGCCGTCCGGCTTCTTGGGAACTGGTAGAGGCGCCGTTACACCTCGCTGCCGCGCTTCAGAGTGCAGCCGCCCCGCAGCGCTGCCTGCTGGTGGACTGCCTGACTCTGTGGCTGAATAACGTGATTATCGACGAGGCGCGCTTTCGGCAGGAACGATCCGCCCTGCTGGAGACGCTGCCCGCTCTACCAGGACGGGTCATCCTGGTAAGTAACGAGGTGGGCATGGGCATCGTTCCCTTGGGGGAGTTGACGCGGCGATATTGCGACGAGGCGGGGCGGTTGCATCAGGCGCTGGCGCAAATATGCGACCGGGTGGCTTTTGTGGCGGCAGGTCTGCCATTAATTTTGAAAGGAAGTCCGCTATGAGTTTCAAATGGCTGGAAACGCCGGCCGCATCTTTGGACGCTACTGCGCTGGCAGCGGCTCAAACACGCCAGACACAACTCACCAAACCGCCTGGTTCTTTGGGCTATCTTGAGGAAATCGCCATCCGTCTCGCCGGCATGCAGGGTACCCAGCAGCCTGAGCTTGCACGGGTGCGCATCGTAGTATTTGCTGCCGACCACGGCATTGCGGAGGAAGGCGTGTCGGCTTTTCCGCAGGCGGTGACCGGGCAGATGATCCTCAATTTCTCCCGTGGCGGCGCTGCGATCAGCGTACTGGCACGCCACTTGGGGGCCTCCCTGGAAGTGGTGGACGTAGGCAGCGTCGCCGATGGCGCGGCCATGCCGGGTGTGGTAGTACAGAAGGCAGCCAGCGGCACTGCCAATTTCCGTCGGGGCCCGGCAATGACTGAAACGCAACTGGCAGCTGCATTGCAGGCCGGCCGCGACGCGGTGGAGCGGGCACTGAAAGACGACGCACAGCTTTTCATCGGCGGCGAGATGGGCATTGCCAACACCTCTTCCGCCACCGCCTTGGCCTGCGCCCTGTTGGGGTGCTCCGCCGCCGAGATTGCCGGACCGGGCACCGGGCTGGATGCGGCAGGCGTGGCGCGCAAGGCGCGGATCATCGATGAGGCACTGGAAGTGCACCGCGCGGCCCTGATTTCTCCGCTGGAAATCCTGCGTCACGTCGGCGGTTTCGAGATCGCGGCTCTTGCCGGGTCTTACATCGCCAGTGCCCAGGCCGGCCTGCCGGTTTTAGTGGACGGCTTCATCGCCAGCGCGGCCGCCCTGGTAGCTTTGCGCTTACGGCCCGACACCGCCGATTGGCTGTTCTACGGCCACGCCTCGGCCGAACCGGGTTACATTCATTTGATGCAAGCGCTGAACGCCAAGCCCTTGGTCGACTTGGGGATGCGGCTGGGTGAAGGCAGCGGCGCGGCTGTGGCATTGCCGATACTGCGGCTTGCCGCTGCCCTGCACGGGCAAATGGCCACTTTCGGCGATGCCGGTGTATCGGAAGGCTGATGACCGAGGTCTCGATTACTACCATTGACCTGATTCGCCATGGCGAACCGGTGGGCGGCATCAAATTTCGCGGCCATGCCGACGACCCCTTGAGCGAGCAGGGCTGGGCGCAGATGCGTGCGGCAGTCAAGGGGGATTACCAATGGCAGGTCGTGGTCAGTTCCCCGCTGCAACGCTGCGCTGAATTTGCTGCGGAGCTCGCCGCAAACGCCGGCATCCCGCTGGAGACCGAAGCACGCCTCAAGGAAATCAGCTTTGGCGAATGGGAAGGGCTCACGCACCAGGAGGTGAGGCAAAGCGCCCCCGACAGCCTCGACCGATTCTGGCACGATCCACTCCGCTGCCCGCCTCCTGGCGGGGAACATTTGGAGGCTTTCAACTCGCGCGTGATGGCGAGTTGGAACGAATTACTGGGCCGCCATACAGGGAAAAAAATCCTGGTGGTCGCGCACGGCGGCGTGAACCGTTTGATCCTTTGCCACACCCTGCAAATCCCCATGCAACACATGTTCCGCCTGGATGTACCATTCGCCGGGCTAAGCCGGATACGGATTTTCGGC